>Ga0209658_1000017_pt1 | contig 159852 bp, 154 predicted proteins | sample SaaInlV_150m_DNA_6_FD_184656 | JGI IMG/M metagenome (GOLD analysis project Ga0209658, IMG submission 184656) | Marine microbial communities from expanding oxygen minimum zones in the Saanich Inlet - SI037_S4LV_150m_DNA (SPAdes) (version 2) | ecosystem: Environmental > Aquatic > Marine >...
CATATCAAGTTCATATATATGCAATAATAATGTATGCTATAATATTTAGGTCGCTTGTTACACCTTTGACCAATTATATTATTTTATAAATATGAAGTTGTTTTATGATTGTGCATATTGATATTTTGATGGTATGATTTTGTTTTTTATGTTATTATCCTTTTTTATATTTCTTCAACGTTCTCCTACGTGTTGAACGTATTGATGGTAGTTTGAATTGTTCTTTATCATAAGCATAGTTGAAATAATTATTATAGTTTTCAGGTTTTACTTTTGCGATTGCGTTCTCTACCGATTTATTCAGTTCATTATATCGTAATACACTCTTATTCTGTTTGAGATAATGTTTGACTTGGTTAAAGAACGCTTCTATGGGATTGGTGATCGGTGTATATGGAACGGAATGTAAATATTGATTACCACTTTCGGTAATAGCGTCCCATACATACTTGTTTCTGTGTCCCCCAGCATTATCCATAACGATTAGATGGTCTTTGTATTTTCTAAATATGTATTCTTTCATAAACTCAACAAATCGCTCCTTATTCATAGCACCCTTTTCAAACATAGTCCAACCAATACATTTAGTGTTGCTGATTGCTACTAATAATGTATATTTGCGAAACATAAATGTATCGTTTGTTTTGAATACGCACCGCTTACCTAATTCACATCTGGAATATTCGTTCATCATAACCGGACGTATAGCAGTTTCATCAATACTGATAATTTTATTTATTGGATGCTTACTAATCCCACTATAAAACTTACTCAATTCAGTTTGTTTGAAAATCGGTTTCTTATACCTTATAATTGGAAAATGTGAATGGCGTGTTCGTTTCCGTGTTTTGTTATTTTCTCGTAGAATTGTGCCGAGATGTTGTTGTGAAATATCTAATGTTTTATGTTTCTTTTGTAGTTGATATTGAAGTTCGTTCATCGTAATCTGTTCGTTTTCTTTGAGTAATTGTAAAGCATCTTTCACCTGTTCTTGTGTAATTTTATAGGAAATAGCGGGACGATTGGTTCGTGTAATATTATATTGAGTTTTGTATTTTTCAATCCATCGTTTCAAACTTCTTTCACTACATTTGAATATTTTACAGGTATTTACATAGGAACTTTTATTTTCCAAAAAGTATTTAACAGCAGTAATCTTATAATCTTCGCTTTTATGTGAGGGCATTCAATATATATATTATGAATAAATATATTGAAAAAACGGCGTTTTAAATCTTCAAGGGTGTAAAACACATGATACATCTTATTTATTTAACTTAATCCACGCCCATAAAGGTACATTTGAAGAAAAATTAAAATATATCATAGATAATGTTCCGGCTGCTTATTGTTTAATTATAATACATAATAATTCTATGTATATTATTCGCGATCGTTTTGGCATTAGACCTATGTGTATTGGAGAAACTAAAGATAATTGGTTTATTAGTTCTGAAAGTTGTGGTATTCCACATAATAGTTATTTGCGTGATGTAAAGCCTGGTGAAATTATTAAGATAAGTGAAAATAAACTAAAAACTATATACCAACATCCGCTGGCTCAACTATCATTGTGTAGTTTTGAATTATATTATTTTTCATCTGAAAATAGTTTTGTTGATGGTTATTATGTTAAAAATGTTAGAAAATATTTAGGTTATTTATTAGCAAAAAAGGAAAAAATACAAGATAGAGGATATATTGTCATTGGAATACCTCAAACCGGAATTTCGTATGGAAAAGAATACGCGAAATATATGAAATTAAAATATCAACAATTAATTTGTAAAAATACAAATATAGGTCGAACATTTATTCTACCAACACAAGAAAATAGAATAGACGAATGTAAAAAAAAATTCATTTATGATAAAGATAAACTTAAAAATCAAAAGATAATAATAGTGGATGATTCTATTGTCCGCGGCAATGTAATTAAAAGTATTATAGATAATTTAAAAAAATGTGGAGTAAAAGAAATACATATACGTATACCTTCTCCACCTGTAATCGATATATGTGAATTAGGCATTGCAATAAAAACTAAAAAAGAATTATTTGCACATAATAAGTCCATTCAAGAAATGACAAAAGAATTAGATATAGACAGCTTAGAATATTTACATTTACATGAAATTGATTTCTTTCCTCAAAATAGTTACGATCAGTGTTTTTCAAGTAACATATTTGATGAGATTAAAAAATGGAAACCTATTCCAATTTCATTATCATCTTAGAAAACCACTTACTCAATCCCATTACGACAAATAAAATAACTATATGAGGAATATAATAATAAAAAAAATTATCATCTCTTATTCCACTCAAATGATAATCAAGAATAAATAATAAGAAAGCTCCCCATAAAAATGGCCAGGACAAATTCTTAAAATAAGTTAGTTTCTTTGAAAATATAAACGGAATTAAAAACGATAAAACTATCAATGCTTTTGTGATTAATAAAGAAACAAAGGAATAAAATGGATTTGTTGAATCATCACTTATTTTTTCAGCTTTTTTTGAAATATACAAACCATATGCCTCCGAAAAACCATCTGATATAGCTAAAGATACTATTGATATTATTATATATAACGGGTTTGAAAATGTTTGTGCAATACCAGCAATCAATCCAGTCGTTGTTATAACTCCACTATTTAAACCAAAAAACATACCTTGTCTTACTGGTTCTGGAATTTTCATAATTTTATTAATAATATTACTCATTAATTATTAGTGATATTATTTTTTGAATAAGTTTGGCCAATTGGTAATATATGTGTAATCAACTATGCGTTTATTATTTAAATATATTTTTGAAGGCACCGTTATTGTTCTCCATCGTATTTCATTTGTAAAAATATCAATATAAGGTTCATCATTCCTTGTGGTTGGTATTTTATCTTTATAATAAGCAAATAAAGGATTACATTGAAAATAATCTGGTTTTTCCATTGAATAAATTATAAATTTAGTTTTAAACTATTTTAAAAAATTGATTTTAAAAAATATTTTTTATTATAAAATATAAAACACAATGGAATCTAAACAAATAATAAAACCGACAAGCGCGTTTCAATATTACCTTAAAAACTGGAAAAATTTATCAGATGAAGAAAAAGCCCCATTTGATTTAATGGCACAGAGAGATAAAAATAGATATGATGATGAAATTAAAATTAAGGAAGAAGAAGAAGAATCAGAAGTAATAAAACAACAAATTTATTTAACTGCTTACGCGGGTGGTTATAGCTCGTGTGGATTAGACAACGGGGCAAAATCATACGAAACAGTAGGTCCGGTAGTCAAAATAATAGAATATAACAATGAAGAGCAAAAAAAATGGAGTGTAAAAGTAAAAGCATTTGAATATAGAGATAAAAAATATAATTGTAAATTTACATTACATCATAATCAAAAATACCATATACGCACACAATGGGGTGATGAAAATAAACAAGGAGATAATGTATATACATATGGAACTACTTATAATTTTAGAAAAGATAATCCATACAATCCTATAAAAAAATTTCATATATGCAAAACTCCTCCAAAACATATAGGAACTACTACTGAACATTATACATCATTTGACAATACGACGTGGGCAACACATCATTAAATAAAATTGAATTAAAAAAATATAAACTTTTTTAATGTAATAAATATGTCAATAGAAGAAATAATAGAACCAACAATGCGTCCTACTTCCCCAATAAATGATATTAGTAAAGATGAATGGAACTATGGTAGATCCATTTTAAAAGGTATGAAAATACATGATATTATAGTCCATTCAAAAAAAAAATGGATTATAAAAAATACACACACCACATTAGAAGGATTACTAGTATTCATGCTTAAGTATGAATACAATGAAGATGATGAAAAAGTATTATATAAGATTGTTGCGTTATTAGATAATAAAAAAGATAAACATTATAAAAATAGACATATATTTCCATTATGTGAATATATTAATAGAAAACCAACATCAATAGTATCAAAAATAAAAACTACTATTGAAGATGAATAATTATCTCAACATAGCAATTATAATATAAACAAATAAGAAGAATATAAAAGCTATTCCCAAAACTTCACCGGTTATTTTTACTTCTCTAGGCATTAATGTGATTCCTCTATTTGATTTATCCGAAAATAGTGTATTATTTAATACAACCACCAATAGAATAATGAATGTTAAAACCCCCCAAATTAATTCGGTCTCTTCTTTCCGTTTTTTTGCTTCTCCTTTCATCTTTTCTGAATTACCTGCCTCATTAGCTTTTCCGAATAATTTATTAAAAAAATCCCTGGCTTTTTTTTTATCTTTATTATATTTCTTATAATCAAACCGTTTATTTCCCATATATTATAAGTAAATAAAAATAAATTGAAATGATTTTAAAGCTTATGTATAAATTATAACTATGACAATTACAGAAGAAAAAGCACAACAAGATTTAAATTTTATTATTAAATATATTAATAATCATGAAAATAAACAAGGTATTATTTCTATGTTTATGAAAGGTCCTCCTAAAGGCAAAGGGCATATGTGGTGTTGCACACAAGAAGGAGGTCCCGAATATTATTGGAATTATGAAGAAGCTGATGGATTAAAAGAAATTCGAAATTTAGTATTAAATAAAGGTTGGGGTTACTATTGTATTGGATTTATGATGAGGAAAATTCAAACGGAAATTAAAAAAAATGTTTTTAGAAAAAGCCCACCTTTATATGATGAAAATAAAGATGTAGAAAATCCAGAAGAAATTGTGATGGAATATGAAGATGAACCGCAGACTGACATTGATAGTAAATTTTATAAAGAAAGATTTGCCATACATGTTGCACAAAATTATCTTAATAAGAATAACCGCTAATGGTATGGATGAGATCTATGTTTGAATAAAATATCAAATTTATAAATATAAAATTTTTTAATTGCTATATTTATAATGAGTGATAACAATGATAATGAAATCATAAAATTTTTATACTTTAGTGAAACTGGTGAATGTGGTAAAAATGCTGAAAAACACGAAAAATATTGCAAAGAAATGGTTAATAATGGGTATAGATTAAATAGAATAACACCTTTAGGAAATCTTGACGATAGAAGAGACAGTTATGAAGGTACAATTATATATCATTGGCGAAAATTAAAAAGAAGTAATAAAAATGATTCTCAAGATATGTAAAAAATTGATTGTGAAAAATATTTTCTTATATGTTAATTAACCAACAACAACAACAACAACAAATATGAGGAAAACCACATTATTTATTATTACGTTTTTAACGTTATTCGCATACGTCAATGCTAACACATATCAAAATGGATTCATCCTTGGATATGTTACTCGAACCATGAGTAAAAGACGCGGTAACACTAACAATAAAGATAAATTTATAAAATATAACAAACAAATCATTGATACTCGTTTGTTTGATTTCCCACAGCAAAAATCGCCACAATGTATTGAAATTAAAATTAAAGAATTAAAATATATTAAGTTAACATTTCTACATAAACTGACGGTTACTATAATTGTAGCGTTAGGATTACTAATTCCTATACATACTTGTTTGTATGGTAATGATAATGATAGAGACAGATTACTAGGTGTTATTGTAGGATCAACATTCGCGCAACTATAAAAAATAAAAATAAAAAATTGAAAACGGTTTTCATTTTTTTATTCAGACAATATCAACATGAATACACAAATGAAAAACACAATGTACATTTTAGCTATGGGCGTAATCACACAATTAATCTTTTGGTCGTTTATTTCTCCAATGGTTGGAGCAAAAACAATGAGAGGCCTTGAACTTACAGAATCCATAAATGATAAAATACCCTGCAAAGAAGGTACGAATAAAACGGATTGTATATGTCCAAACACTGAATGTTTAAAATTTATTGAAAAAACAGGCGGATGTCATCCCATAGATTGTTGGAAGTGGGATAAATATAATTCAAAATGTGAACCGGCAGGAAAAGAATTTATCCCCGCAATGATATTACAGGGTATTCCAATAACAGGAGTATTCGGTTCAGGTTTTGGAAATATTGGACGATGGGATATATTTTCAACATATATGGGATTAATGTTTGGGGGTTGTCTTAGTATTTGTTGTTGTGGGATATGTTGTAATTGTATGGCGAATGAAAACGAAAAGGTGAGTGCGACTCAAGCCGGGACAAAATGTGGCAGTTCTTTATTGTCATTGGCTGTCACCGTATTATGGATTTGGGGTATTGTCGTGATAGCAAACAGAGAAATAGAAGCTCCATATTACGATTGGGAAGGTAACTCTATCATATGTCCATTGGTATAATTATTAATAAAATTGAAAACTATTTTAAAAAATTTTTTTATGATAATCTATAATGGAATACCAACAATATTACAAACAATTTCCTTTTGAACTATCTACCTGGCAAAAAGAATCTATTACTAATTTAATAAATGGTAATAATTCTATTGTTTCAGCACCTACTGGTAGTGGTAAAACACTTCCTGCTGAATTTGGTATAAAATATTTTACAGATATGGGGAAAAAAGTAGTTTATACTTCCCCCATTAAAGCTTTAAGTAACGAAAAATACAATGATTTTAGTAATAAATATCCTAATATAAGTTTCGGTTTGATTACTGGTGATAATAACATTAATAGTCATGCTGATGTTTTATTTATGACACAAGAAATATTCAGAAATACATTGGATAGAATGGAAAGTCAAAAAGATACTATAAAAAATATCAAACTTGATTTTGAAATGGATATTGAAAATGAATTAGGTTTATTGTGTATGGATGAAGTACATTGGATCAATGATAAAATGAGAGGATCTGCCTGGCAAGATAGTTTGATAAACTTACCAATATCAGTTACTTTATTGGGTTTGTCAGCCACTGTTAATAATCCTGAATTATTTGCCAGAAAAATCGAAACATTAACAAGAAAGAAAACATTATTATCTATTCATAAAAAAAGGATTGTTCCTTTACAACACAATATATTTCTTACCTTTCCTAATAAACATTATAAAAAAATGGACAAGCAAATGATAAAATTGGTAGATAAATTTTACAATAAAGGTGTTATGGTTAAAAGCGAAACCACTCATTTTGATGGTAAGAATTTTTCAGAAGCCAGAAAAATATTAGATTATCTTTATCAAAACAAAATCTACGTAAATAAATATTTTGCTATAAATGAAATGGTAAAATATATGTTTGATAATGATAAATTACCTGCTTTATGTTATATATTTTCACGAAGAAAATGCGATGAATATGCAACTAAAATTCAAGTTCCGCTATTTGAAAAAGGTAGTTCTATTCCGCATACAATTGCGAAAGAAGCAAAACAATTACTAATCAATAAAGTTCCCAATTGGAAAGAATATGTTGAAATGGAAGAATATAAAAATATGATTAAGTTATTGGAAAAAGGTATTGCGGTTCATCACGGTGGAGTAATACAAGTATTGAGAGAAATTATTGAAATATTGTTTTCCAAAAAATATATTAAATTATTGTTTTCCACAGAAACATTGGCCATTGGTATGAATATGCCAACTCGCTCAACAATATTTGTATCATTGGAAAAATTTGATGGCAATGGTATGAGATTCCTAACACCACCAGAATATACACAAGCAGCTGGTAGAGGTGGTAGAAGAGGGAAAGATACACACAGCGATGCGTATCATTTAATCAACTTATTCAATAGCAGAAACAATGAATTAACACCAGAATCTTATTCTGAAATATTATCAGGAAAAGCTCAAGTGATTAATTATGATTATCCTATTAATTTTGATATTATATTAAGATTGTATTCACAGGGCAATACAAATGTCGAAGAATTTATTAAAAAATCATTTTTATGGGATGAAATACAAAAACATTGTGAATATTTGGAAAAAGAAAAAAAACAGGTTGTTGAAGAGAAAAAGATATATATAGATATTAAAATTAAACAACAATTAGAATATATCCCATATGAAATAAAAAAATTAACTGATTTATTAAAACTATATACGTTTATTGATAATGAAAATAAATTAACATTGAAAGGTAAGGTGGCGTCACAACTAAATGAGGTTAATAATTTAGTATTTTCAGAATTATTAGTTGAAAATATATTTGAAGATTTAGACACTATTGAAATCGCAATTTTATTAAGTTGTTTTACTCATGTAAGATTGACGGATGAAAATACAATTCATCATAAAAATGAGATAGATTTACCTGTAAAAATATATGATAAAACCATAAGTCGTTTAACAAAAATAGAAAACAAATTAAATAAATACAAGGATATAGAACTATTTGAAAGAACATTAGATAATGAAGAAAAATACAATATTCATTATAATTTAGCGAACTCCATTTATTACTGGTGCCTTAGTGATAATCCACAAAAATGTTTCGAATGTTATGATTATATGAAAAAATATGGATTGTCAACTGGTGATTTTATAAAATCAATTTTGAAAATATGTAACATAGCAAAAGAATTGGAAAAAATATGTGAAATAATCGAAAATATTGCTCTTTTAGAAAAAATCAAGAATATCCCTAATTTATTATTAAAATCTATAGCTACAAATCAAACGATTTATTCATAATTATTTTATATATTAAATTATATATAAGATGAGTCATGCAAGTATTCATTTGCCAGTTTTATTTGAAGTTAGTGGCAACACCGTGGTTATTGGAGAAAAACCATTAACTGAAACTTCATACTATAATTATAGACATCAATTTACTTGTGGTGGAGGCACCGCAAATACTACATCAACATTATTAAAAAATCAATTTAAATATATTGATGAAGTACAAGATTATACTGTTACCAGAAGTGGTGGGGAATTATTAATGAATGGAACAAATCAAGATTTACAATTAGGTTTTAATGTTAGATATCGGTTTGATGTTGGTGATAGTTCGATGACTGATCAAACGTTACAATTTTCAACCACATCCAATGGAACCCATGGAGCTGGATTAACTACACAAGAATTTATTGTAAAAGTAGTAGATGATAATGGAACTAAAAAATTTTCTATTGATGGTTCAAATCAAGTCGCTATTACTGTAAGAAAAGTATCAACATATATTTTTGATTTAAAAGACCCGTCGTTAGATGGATATACATTTAACGCAAGTACTACAAATAATGGAACGCACGCTAGTGGAACTGCTTATACCACTGGAATTACTGTCACGGGTGTTCCAGGAACAACTGGAGCAAAATTAACATGGGTGGTAGATGCCGGTGCTGCTTCAACGTATTACTATTATTCACCAGAAACATCGGCAATGGGAGGGACTATTAATGTTGTTGGTAATACAACTGGTGTAGAATATACAACTGGTATTGTTAGCAATGGTACCGCTGGAACCAGTGGGTCATATATTGAAATAATTATCCCAAATACTGTTCAAACATTATATTATTATAATGGTGAATCGATTGGAACAGGAACTGAGGGTGAAGGTAATATAATAAACATTGAAGACAGTATTCCATTATTTACATTAGGTTCCGCTGCAGCGAAAACAGCATTAACCAATGGATTACACAAAGATTTATGCAATGAAGGTGACGCAAATGTAAAACATGATGTAACACATAGTAAAGTGAAAAAGAAAAATAATCAAGATTATGCCGACGCAATTACTGGTGCTTCTGGTCATAGTTTAGGAGAAGTTTTATTGCGTTATACTTCAACTCATTTATCCGGACATCCTTTGGGTCAAGCTATGATTAAAAATGATACTATTTTCAAGAATCAAATAGATGGTGAAACGGCCGCAGATTGTGATATTGCCAATCGTTTAATAACAAAATTAGGAGATGGTTTAGTTACTGATGGAACCGTTGGAAAAAGAAGTGAAATATTACAATCAATGTTTGAACAGATGATTGCTGCTGATGTTACAAGATTTTCAGGTGTTGATGACGTAACATCTCCAAAAAGCATTCCTTTCGCTGCTGGCGACACTATTACATTATATTTGAAAATGAGATCCAAATTATTAAATGATGCAGTATCAAATGCCGCTTTCCAAGCTATTTTAAATCAAATTTTCCCTGCAAGTATGTTTGTATATATGAATGATACAACTGGTATTTTAGATGCTGGTATTTGGAGAATAGATTTAACCATATCTTAAGAAAATTGATATAAATTTAAATTAATATTTATAATTAAATTTATATGACAGAATTTAATGATATTTCAGTGAAATACACAAAATCAAAAGATACAAAGTTTTTAAAAGAAAATGGTATTTATTTTACTCCAAAAACATTTCGAGATATAGCAACAAATGCTATTAAACCTTATATAAAAAAAAATTGTGAAATATTAGAACCATCCTGTGGTTCTGGTGAATTTATAAGAGATTTATTACTATATAAGGTTTCTTATAATATTACAGGAGTTGAATTAGATGAAGAATTGTTTAACATTTCCAATCAATTAAACACTACCATTATAAATGATGACTTCCTGAAACCTAATTTATTCGATAAAAAATTCGATATAATTATTGGCAATCCTCCATATTTTGAATTAAAAAAGACTAGTAAATATTATAATTTATATAGAAAATGGTTTGATGGTAGAACAAACATTTATTCGTTATTTATTCTTAAGTCCATTGAATACTTAAATAAAGATGGTATTATTGCGTTTATCATACCACCATCCTGGCAAAGTAGTAAATATTTTGAATTGCTACGAAATGAAATACAGCGTCAGGGTTCTATCAAATTATTACATAAATTATCCAATGGTAAATTTATGAAAACATCACAAGAAGCGGTATTATTTATATTTCAAAAATCATGTCGCGAAAAAAAATATGAATTTAACTATAAAAACAAATTATTTTACAATATTCATAATGAACGATTAAAAGAACTTACACAAAATTGTCGTAATATTTCGGATTTAAAAGGAAAAGTATTGACTGGACCAGTTGTATGGAATCAACATAAAGATAAATTAGTAAATGAAAATGAAGATGGATTATTATTGGTATATACGCAAAACATTATAAACAACGCGTTTGTAAAAAAACATAATATGTCAAACAATAAAAAACAATATATCAAACACGAAAAATACAAGTCTTTCCCCAAACCGTGTTTAATTTTCAATAGAGGATTTGGTAGTAAAGGAACAAAGTTTGAATTTAATTATATTATAATGGATCCAAAAAATGAAGCATTCACGTGTGAAAATCATACCAATGTTATTTATTTTCCAGATAAAACAAATGAAGAAGGTTTATTATTAATACACAAAATTGCGGATAGTATTAAAGATAAAAGAACAGAAGAATGGTGTGAAAAATTTTTAGCAAATGGTATACTATCAAAAACCGAATTAGAAAATTATTTACCTATATTTATTTAAATTGTATATTATTACTTGTTAATCGTTCTATTAATTCACTTTTTTTAAGTTTACTTATTCCTGTAATGCCGTTTTCTTTTGCTATTGTTTTTAATTTTTTTACAGTTGGTCCGGACCTTGATTTTCTCGTGTTATTATTGGAAGATGATTTTCTTTTTTTCGTTTTTTTTGGTTTTTTAGGTTCTTTTAATTTAAATTGCCAAGTTGGATTACACATACCAGAAACATTTTGCCATCTCAACCGAATACTTACATATTTACCTGATTTTGTTGGGAACAATAAATTTTCGGGATCAACTACTACCTTTTGAGGATCTTTTATTAATTTATAATCATCTTTATCATACTGGGCGGTTTTCCAAGACAACACCCCGTTTTTATATTCACACAACATATATATTTTATCCTTTGGAACTTTGTTGTGATCCAATGGTTTTTGTGATTCTAATAATATACCTTCTACTTCATTAATTAAATCTAAATTAATAAAATTAGATTCTTTCATTAATTTTAAATAATCACATATTGTTTTAGTTACAACCTTTTGTCTTTTTTTATACGATTCAGATTTTCCCTTAGGCGATAGTTCATAATTTTCTCTTAAAAATTTTAATTGTTTGTTAACTGGAGATGATTTGGTATATCCCGCATCACTTTTTATTGTATCCCAATCTTCGACGGTCCATACAGATTTACCAATAGCAGTTGAATATGTCTTTTTATGTGTTTCATCTAATGTTAGATCCACACCTATAACTTTATTTACTTCTGGCAATCCTTTATCGAAATAATATTCGTGATATGGATATGAAAAAAATGGTTTAGCGACATTTCCTTTTTGATAAAATTGTGGTAATTTTCCCAAGGAACTTTGATGTTTATATTCTAAAGGTATAAAAGTACGTTTTGTATTATTTTTATTACTAATTCGGACAGCAAAATCATATTTGTAATAACTACCACCTCGCTGTCGAATATGAAATTTACCATCTTCTTTTTCTCCGGTTTCTAATTTATACATTGCTTGCAATTCTTTTTTTATTTTTAAACTTTGTTTAAACCAATGTTCCCAACGCCCCGATGTATCTTCTTCTAAAAATGGATGAGTATCATTCATTCTAAATATAAATTCTATCAACTCTTCACGCATATCATTATTTCTTTTATTATTTGCTCTTTCCGCTTCCTTTTGAGATTTTTTTTGAGCTAACGCGGCTTCAACGTGCAAATCTAAATATTTTATATCTGTTATTTTTAATGGATTTTTCTTTTTTTTCTTTCTTGTTTTTTGCGGTGTAATAGATAAACTACGCAATGACATTTTTGATGATTTTTTTGACATTATATAATATATCCGTATAAAAATAAAAATAACAAATTCATTAATTATTTGAGTTATATTTATTATATTGTATATAATTACAATTTATCTTTGACCACCCATATCCACACCACCATCCACCAGTCCCATTTGGGTTCCAACATATACTTGTCAAGGGTAAATTAGGGCATGGTGCATAACGCAATCTATCATTTTCCGCCCACGAATCTAAAATTATATCATTGGTATTCTGCCAGGGTGGAAAATGCGTCCATGTTTCATACATTTCTAACGAAGAATTATAAACTTTTACTCCAAATCTTAATGTAAGACATTTTTTGAATTTTTGTTTATGACTTCGTTCCCAATCAAATGTAAACCCTTTTATATAATTCCATATTTCTTCGGGAAATTCCATTTGTATATAAATACTATATAGCACTTAATTCAATTTAATAATATATTAAACGCATTTAAAAAAATAATATAACTTTATGTAATGAATGTTAACGAACGCGTATCCAATGCTACACCTATTGTTGTAGTAAAAAATGAACCAACTACAGTAACTGCTCATGTTATAACTATGCCCATGCCTAATGATTTAACTGAAGAAATGTTCCGTATATATAATCTTTCAAAAACAACAAGAGTTCTTGCAATGATCGATATCTTTTTTGCTTTAATTTATTCTCTTTATAATTTCTACTTTTTTATTGCATTTTGCGTTGCTTTTTCTGGTTATTATGGAGCTAAAAAATATGATAGCTGTTCATTATTAGTATATGGAAGTTATTTATTTTTGAACAATTTCATACGAATTATCACCATAGGATTTATGATACAATATTATAGTAATCATGAAGATGAAGATACCAATAATGTAAGTTTTTCAATCGTTTTTGCTACTATTATATGTTTGTTAAATTTATATATTGCGAAATTTGTATGTGTTTTTTGGAATAAAGTAAAACAATTGTCACAGGAAGATAGAGTAAATTTAATATTAATGGAACAACAAAATAGAGTTGCACCAAATTATATTTGGAGAGTTTAATTATTTTTCTGCAATACTAACCAGGATATCTAGGTTCATTGCTGTTTTAAACAACCCATATGTTGGTAGCGTATAAAATTTATTATATTTTTTATATAAATATCCATTACATAAATTGAATAAAACATAAATCATACTTAAAAAAAGTTTCATAGAATACGATATTAATAATGAACTATAATTTTTATTTTTATATTTTATATTTGAAAATCCTGCCTTATACATATCATATAAATTCGCATCAACAAGCGACCAATTCCACGCCCAAACGGATATATTATTTTTAACAATATTCTTGTTTGTATTTGGTTTAAAACATGGGGATTTAATATACATTTTACCTCCAGGCAGTAATAAATTATAAACTTGTTTAAATAATTCCAATCTATTATTACTGTATCCGTGAGACTCTATAAAAAAAACTTTATTTATAGTAGGTTTATTAAAATGTTTTTTTAAATTATCATACGTATCAAATATGATATTTATATTTTTATTATTTTTGAATCGGTTTTTTACAAAATCTACCTGTGTTTTAGAATTGGATATACCATAATAAGTAATATTTTTATAGTTTGACATTAAATATTCACAAAAATCACCATTACCGAATCCACAATCCAAAATTACATCATCATTTTTGATATCCATTATTTTCGTTTCATAATAATACGTATTATGAAAATAACTAGGCCGTAAAATAATTGCGTTGTGTGATTTTTCATTTACACACCATTTACTACTATTATAATCGACCTTATCATAATAATTACCTTCCGCGTCTTTATTTTCATAATATAATTTATCCCATTTATATAATTCATTATTTGATACATCAATAGGAAAATCATATTTCCCTAAAGATAGCATTAATTTATAGATACAATATTTATAAAATAAATGTATTACCAAAATAAATAATAATACCAAAAAAATAACTTTCATCATTAATATTACTTTTATTTTTTTTGAATAAAACATACTCAATAATTGTTTCTTAGTATATTATAACATGGAACCCATTATTATGTCAAAAATACAAGATTTATTCAAAAAAAAACCCAATATTGTTTATGATATCCCGCATTCTATTCAAAATTATAAAGATGTTGTTAAAATTTTTTATAATTATAGAGTAACAAATAAATTGGATTTTTACGATCCCGGTTCAATTATAACAGAGGTCTGTAAATTTCATGAAAATAATTCGGATCATATTATCATGTACCATAGTTCAGATAAAGATGATGCACTTTTATTATGTAGAATACAAGAAAAAAATGTTAATATATTAATTCCTAGTGAATTGGGGGAAAACAAAAACAAAAATTTAATTGCCATATACACTTAATTATATTAATTGAAAAATGAATATAAAGACTAATTCGCAATGTATATTAAATTATGAGTAGTAAAACTGATAATACAAGCAATTGGTCTGAAGAGACCCAGTATAGTGGCCGCGTAAAGTGGTTCAACAACAAAGCCGGTTTCGGGTTTGTAACAATTGTCGATGGCGATAAAGCAGGAGAAGATGTTTTTGCCCATCACAGCGGTGTAAATGTAACAGGTGAATTGTATAAATATTTAGTCCAGGGTGAATATGTTCATTTTCATCTTCGTGTTTCGGATAATAATGATCATCCCTATCAAGCCGGTGAAGTTACTGGATTGTATGGTGGCAAACTAATGTGCGAAACTAGACACGAAACCAAGCAAAAAGCAATGGCTTCTGAAGGACACGGTGCAGGAGCAGGACCCGGAGGAAAAAAGGATTATAATGCTCAAAGACGTTATCGTGGTGGAGGTCCTAGAGACAATCGTCGTGGTGGCAATTGGAGTATGAAACACGGCGAAGAATCAGAAAATCAATAAATATAATATATAATTAAAAAATTTTTTATTATATATTAAATATATTCAAATACTTATATGAATGGAGAAGAAATTTGGTGAGTTTTTATTTTATAGTTCGATTGGAGGATTACATATATATTTTAGAAATAAATATGTAATTTTTAGCTAGACAAAATTATTACTTTGATATCCCGGATGATTAATTTCATTTAATGGTGTATATTGTAAATGATTATTATCTTTATTTTTTTGTTTTGCACACAGTTTACACCTTTGGAAATTTAAAACGCTGACTTTAAGTAAATTATATTTTAGTATAATTTAACTCTTTTAGTTAAAATTGAGTTAAAAATAAAATATTTAGTAATAGTATAGAATGCCGAAATATACTTGCGAACGCTGTTTGAAAGAGTTTTCTCAAAAATCCCACTATAATAAACATCAAAATAAAAAAATACCTTGTCAAGATGTTAAAGGAAAGATAGAAGAAGTTGTTGATAATATTATTAATCAAAAATTGATTTCAAATAAAACGAATTATTATTTAAATAACAATATGAAAACAACACATGAATTGGGACAGTATTTTACTAAAGATGATGGTCTTAAAAATAAAGTTTTGGAATTTGTAATGAATAATCCCGATGTTATTTTAGAACCTTCTGTTGGTCAGGGCGATTTAATTCAAATTATATATAATAATAATAAGAAAATACAATTTGATATGTATGAAATTGACACTAAAATTAAAATGTTAGATGATATTCCCAAAAATGTCATTTATGGAGACTTTATAGAAGTAGATATTAAAAAAAAATATAAAACAATAATAGGTAATCCGCCTTTTGTAAGAACAACAACAGGAAATTTATATATAGATTTTATTGAAAAATGTTATAACCTACTTGAAAATAATGGTGAATTAATATTTATTATCCCATCAGATTTCTTCAAATTAACGCGTGCTTCAAAATTGTTAAACAATATGATTTCACACGGAACATTTACTCATATTTATCATCCACATAACGAAAAATTATTTGAAAATGCATCTATTGATGTTATAGTTTTTAGGTATTGTAAGAACAATAAATTAAAAAAACAAGTAGTGTATAATAATGAACTACTTTATATTATTAATAATGATGGGTTAATTACTTTTAACAAAAATAATAATATAAATAATGTTTCATTCAAAGATTGTTTTGATATTTATGTAGGGCTTGTTACAGGTAAAGAGAGTGTTTATAAAAATAAAGAACATGGAAATATAGAATTATTAAATGGTGAAAATAAACGAGATAAATATATATTTATTGAAGAGTTCCCTTCAACTAATGAAAAAATTAATAAATATTTATTGAGTTACAAGGATGAATTAATGAGTAGAAAAATAAAAAAATTTAATGAACAAAATTGGTTTCAATGGGGTGCTCCAAGAAATATTAAAACTATTAAAGAAAATATCGGAAAAGAATGTATATATATTTATAATTTAACAAGACATAAAAATATTGCGTTTAAAGGAAATGTCAATTATTTTGGAGGTGGATTAATAATTATTATTCCAAAGAAAAAAATTAATCTTGATAATGTAATATCTTATTTGAATAGTGATGATTTTAAAAGTAACTTTATGTTTTCAGGAAGGTTCAAAATAGGCCATAGACAAATTAGTAATTCATATATACCCGATAATTATTTATAATGTAATTTTCCTAACATCATTCAAGAAGGACTCCTTCCAACTAGGTTTTGGTTTTTGAAGAGCGTTCAATAGCATTTCTATATTTTTGATAATATTTTTATATGTAAATTTCCTATTTTTATTCCAACAAACTTGAAATGGCAAATTATTATTGTTTGAACTCAATATTGTTAAGCCTTTAATTGAATTCACTATGATATCATTAGGGTTTACTTTATTAACAACTACAAAATAGTAGTCTTTTGTATTGTTATAGTTATATTTCTTTTTTTTTAATTTGTCTATTAAAATTTTGCTCATGTCTCCATTTTTATATGTATTTTTTTTTCTTAAATCCAATTTTTCATCCGTATAAGCCCATACACACATAGCAAGGTTTCCTGTGTTATCAGATGTTGATGTTCTTGTGCTCTTTATGTTTACAGGCAACCAATCATATTGATAATCATATACAAGTATGTCATACCACATTCGTTTTCCAGGCCTTATTATTCTACCCGGCATTTTATCTTCTAGTATTTTTATAATTTCAATTTCGTCGGTGCAACTATTTATTCTCCCATCTTCATTTTCTTTACATATATTAAACGTCTCTTTTTTTAATATACATTTAATACTAAGGAGACTATTGGGTAAATTATACTTCCTATATAGGATACCTTTAACAATTGCTTTAAATTTTAGATTGTTTGGTGTTTCCATTTTGATTATATATTGCATATATAAATCATTAAAATATATTTCAATTTATTTTTATTTTTTTGAAACTTTTTTAGAAAACTCACTCATATCTTCATACATCCAATCAATACACTCGTTTGCGTTTTTTATAAAAACTGGTACAATCTCAGCAAATACAGCACCACTCTTCATCAAATCAATTAATTCATTAAATTTTTTATCTACATCTTTATCTCTCCCAGGAGAACCCAATTGTTTACATTTTTCGAATACATAATTCACCAAATTATATAAATCTGCACCATTAAATGCCTTATTACGTATCATTTGTGAAAATATTTCAAGATCCATGCTTTCTTCTATTTCTACGCGTAAACTACTACCTTTCTTAAGTATAGCTGTTAATTTATATCTAATTTCTTCATATAATTTCTCAATCCAAATATAATCAGGTGGTTCTGATCTTGTTTTTTGTTCTAATAAATCAAAAAAAGCTTTTTTATAAGTATCTTCAATTTGTTCATTTAAACGTTTCATTTTGTTTTCATCTTCTTCTATTAATGTATTTTCAACTGACTCTGACATTATATATTAACATATTTTTTATGTTTAATATTATTTTTTCCAAGAACTTTTTTTTCCTCCATCATATGATTTTGCGTATTTATGTTTAACTAACCAACCACATATATTACCTTCTTCTTTTGTAATAGGCGTTACTAATAATCTTCCATATTTATCCCAACCACCACAATGTATGTGTATAATTTTATTAAATACTAACTTTATCAAATTTTCTTTTGCCATTATCGCCAATTCTTTCTCACGTTTATTTTTTGTTCTTAATTCTGGCGTATCAATTCCCAATAATCTACAATTCCACTTATACATCTTACCATTTAAAGGAAACACAACTCTCATAGTATCCCCATCGTAAACCGATACTACTTTACATTTCAATTTTTGTCCTTTAAACGATAACTCTTCTGTTTTGTTATCATATTTACTCCATTTTGGTTGACAAACCGTACTACATATTCCTGTTATACAAATATTTCCCATATAAATTATATAAATAATATATATTTAAATTGATTTAAAGATTACTACAGTTATGTTCTTATAATATGTCCACAAAAACGGAACATACCAATGTTGAAAACACCTCGAATTTAGTAGAACAATTTTCTACTATTTTGTCTACTCTTACTGCTTTTAGAAGTCAAATAACCACTTTACAAAATCAAGTAAAAGTGTTAGAAAAAAATGTTAAAAAGCAAATGAAGGTATATGAAAAAGAAGCAAAAAAACATAAAAACAAAGGCAATCGCAAAGCATCTGGATTTGCTGTAGGTGGACCAGTATCCAAAGAATTGTGTAGTTTTATGGGTAAGCCTGAAGATAGTAAACTAGCAAGAACTGAAGTAACGCAATATTTGATTCAATATATTAAAGACCACGATTTACAATGGAAAGAAAATAGGAAAATAATCAAACCAGATAACAAACTAAAAAAACTATTGAAACCAGCCAAAAATGAAGATGTTACGTATTTCAATTTGCAAAAATTGATGAACAAACATTTTATCAAAAAAAATAAGCCAGTAGTTAGTGAAGTTTAATATAAATAATATATAATATATAATATGTTAAATTGTTTAGTGACTTCATGTGGTTTATACTATATTATTAATTGTGGTGGTATATGTTTTGATTTATGTCTAGAAAACTTTTACTATAGCAATGAACCGCCTGTCCATGAGTATGTTTACATTGAAACTTAATAAATTGATATAAAAATATTGTTTTTTATATCAATATCAATGACTGAAATTATTTCTAATTTATCTCCTGAGTTTTTAAAATTACAAAAAGAAAAACATAATATTAATATCAGTAAAAAAAAGATTGAAAAGGAAATCTCCAAATTAGAAAAAGAATTAAAAATACACAAACAAGAATTAAAAAATGTCAATAAAACAATTTTTAAAATTTGTAAACATAAATGGAGAAGAAATTGGGAAGCATCTCACGATGATATATGTAAATTTTATTGTGGTATTTGTGGTTTAAATGTCTGTGACAAGTAATTCCAATCTAATTTTTTTTTTCTCTCTTACCTCATCTGAGAATATATATAATTTAAATGTTTGAGTACTATTATTAAATATATCATGTCTGCTAGTATATCGTTTAACCATTTTTAATTCTTCGATATAAACCATATATTGAAACAATCCATCATTCCTGTGTATTTTTTCAAACATATACCCATTAAATGTCTTATTAATTAAATCATTATCTAATGTTAACATATTTAATAACGAACAATTATTTTGAACTTTTCTTATTGATCTTATAGTTTGGTTAATATAATCAATGTTTTTTTCGTTTGTCCAGCTTGTATAAAATTCTTTTGATTTTTCACTCATTTTAATTAAATCCAATGCGTCCATTATTTGTATTATATTTAATAGATCGGGCAATCTTCTTATTGGACTCGTTATATGAATATATGCATCCAAATCCAACATATCATGACTTTTCAAATTAGGGAACATCATATATACACCTCCAAAACTATTCCACATTTTCAAAAATTTTTGAATTCCAGTAGAAGCATTTGATGGGACAACAAAATTTCTATTTAATTCGGCCCCACGAAATAATCCTTTTTTATGTTCAACAAATGTCTGTGCACATTTATAATTCATTATGATCATTAAATACGCTATTAGATCGTGACAAGAATTGATATTTTCAACATATTTAAATTTCGTATTCATAATTTTAATAACATTCAATATTTTGTGATAATCTTTGTATTTTTCCATTTCTTCTGTATCATATCTTAAATTCTTTTTAACGGTAATGCACGTATTTAATATTTCAAAATCAATCATTTCATTTGTATTTTTATCCAATGTTATGTCCATCGTTAACGCAAATCGTTTTCTATTTTCAACCAAACTACAAATACCATCTGACAAAATAGTAGGTAACATTGGGCGTTTTCTATCTGGTAAATATATTGTAGATACTCTACGAGTAAATGATTCCCATAAAGACATACTGTCTAACCAAATAGCCACATTAGCAATATATATGCTTATTATGTATGTATTGGCACTTTCTTGAATACTTATTGCGTCATCAAAATCTTTACTACTCTTAGGATCTATTGTAAAAATATTTATATTATGTCTCTGTTGTATATTTGTGAATTTTTTATTAATTATATCTACAAATTCTTCTTCTGACCGTTGACGTAATACTTTCATTGTTTTTTTTGTAAAATCCTGTATAGAAGCATATAGACTTTTACAGTATAACTGATATTCATAAAAATTATTTAGATTATCTACTTCACCTATTACATGCTGTATCATACCTATTGGAAACTTTGAATCCCATTTTAAAAATTTAAATGTAATATATTTATTTTTCTTTACTTTATTAAACAAAACAATGTTTTTATGTGCAATCAAGAAAATTGGCAAACGTTTATCATCCGGAATACATTTATAATAATACTTTTTTCCTTTTTTACCATATGTTTTGTTATCTTTTAATGATAAAACGCCAGGAATACATTTCATAGAACGTGCCGTAGAGTGCAACAACTTCATTCTATTATCTTCCATAGTAAATACATCTTGATTAAATAATTTGTTTTTAATTGGTTCAATACCATCAACTTCTATCTCTTTAGTTGATTGTTGTTCTATAACACCCCAATCGGTATAATCTCGATTACTTATTCGTATCTTGTAAATCATATTGTCTTTTTATTTAATAAAAAAAGATAATAATCATATCAATTTTTTAATACATAACAAATCTAGTCTCATAAATATTATTATCATTATTTAATGTTGCGCAACATTTACAGCACCCACCAATACATCCCATTATAGACAACAACGTCATAACTCCCACGGCACCACCAATTATAAATGATACTACAAATGGCAAACAACAATAAATAAATGGGTATAAATTAACAGAAATCATATGACCTATAATAAGTATACAAATCATTAAAGCAAACCATAATATTAGTAATATTGATGATTGAAATACAATAATACATTTATCTTTATATTTCAAAGAACATTCTTTAATATATGAACAACAAAATTTAACACAATCATTACAAAATTTAATAAAACTATTACATATATAGTCACAATCTTCTTCAAATGATGACGATTCATTTATTGTTCTTCTATTTGTACGGCGTGTCATAATTATAACATTCGGACGAGGTGTTCTTTCTGATATAATTTCAAGCGGTTTATAATTTATTGGTAATTTTATTCTACAAGCAGGACATTGATCGCTGTTTGTTTTTTTTCCAAGATTTATTATACAATTTTTACATAAAACATATGTACATTTTGTATTAGGACAATTAAACATTTCTTTTTCAATATCTATATATTCATAACAACAACTACATTCTCTTATTGGAATAATTTTATTTGGTTTCATTATTTGATATATCTATTGCTGCTTCTTTATTTTCTTTATCTTCATTCAATTTTTTATCCGTTGTAAATGAAGGTACTATTTCTCTTTTAATATTTTGTTTTTGTAAACCACACATCAATAATTCTGGCAATATAGCAACGTTATTCATATATGTTTTATATTTAAAACAACATATACTTGATAATTTATCATATTTTATAGAATACCACCAATAAGCGGGTATAAATAATATATTACCTTTATTTAAAGTAATATCCAATGTTTTTACCTTATTAAAATCAGCTTTATATTTATCTTGAACATCCCAAGGATTAATAGGAGATATAAATTCAAAATTTTCATAATTATTTTCTTGGTATAAATATTTAGAATTTCTTGGTGGAATTAATTTAATGGTGATACTGCCTGAAGTTACAAAATAAAAATTTCTAAAATCTAAATTATATCGTAATGGGGTTGTACAATTTATACTTCCAGATAACAAATCATAATTACAATTACTTACCAATGGTGGTCTCAAAAAAGAATCATTATATTTAAATGTTTTTATTACACCTGTTTCTGTCAAAAAATCTTCATTATTTTCAGTAATAAATTTAGATTCTACATCAGTTTGGAATAAATTAAAGGCTTCTTTTAATAAAAAAGGCACATATAATTCACTAGTGTCATCATTATTTTTTACATTGCGAATTTTAATATCAAAAGCATTATAATTACTTTCTAAATAATTCAAATTAAGACTTTCTAACAATTGTTCATTCGTGTAATTAAATAAAACTGGTTGCCTTAAATTGCATATTTCTTCTAATCGATTTTTTGAAGGATTGTCTATTGTGTAAATATCTAAATCATTTGATTTTTTCAAATGATAATATATATGCAAATAAAAAAACAATACTAACATAAATATGAAAAAACTTATAAATAAATTCATTGTTAATTGTTTATTAGAAACATTTTTTCATTTTTTACCGAATTAATCATCTACTTTTGGGGCTAAAATTAATCTTAAATACGATCGTTCTAATAATTGCTCCATATCTTCAACTTCTTCTTCCTCTGTTATTTTTTCAATTGGATATACAATAACCATTGGTTTATTGTCATCGAAATGAATAAAAATTTCATCCGATATTTTTTCAAATTTACACATCTTATCTATAAAGTCCAAATTATATTCTTGTTTTATATCAATATCTTCAGAATAAGCATATTTTATAATATCTTTTTCTTGTATTTCTACTTTCATTTTTCCAAATTCTCCATAACCTTGTAATTTTATACCATTTGGTGTACAATTTATATTAACATTTTTACCAAATAATTTTAACTGATTTATCAGTTTAACAAATTCATTCGTCTTAATATTTATATCGCAATCATATTCGCTTAAAGGTATTTCCACCATATCATAATCCAAATCCATTAATGGCAATTCAAATGTTTTTTTATATTTCTTATCATTTTCAAAATTAATATATAATTTATCTTTTTTATCATCCATATACATCAATATTTCTTGATTTTCTTCTAAACAAGATAATAATTTATACATCAATGTGCACGGCAACCCAATCGTTATATCCTCAAGTATAGTATATTCATCAAACCAATCACATAGTATATTTATCTCAAATAAACATGATTGTGTTAAATCCATACCCTGTGCATATAATTTATCAGCTGTAAAATATAATTTTACATTAGCCAATATTTCATTGATATTTTTAAATATTGTGCTAAATTTGTTTACCTTTTTTTGGTTTTTTATCAGTACTCTCATTATTTATCTACATAAATTCATTTTAATATAATTTCAATTTAATTATATTAAATTACCATGATGAACCGAAACCACCTCCTAAAGCTGCGTTAGCTGCCATAGGCTCAAACATTTCTTGTCCTGGTTCCTTGGCATCTACCAATCCATTATAACCCGGCGATTGTTGATAGTTTCCCTGTGATGTTGCGCTAGGTTCTTGCGGGGTTCCAACACTGTTTCTAATCGCATTTTGCATTTTATTTGCTCCTGGATTCATTTGTTCATGCGTATTTACGTAATCTGCTCTACTAGGTGCATGTCTTGCTGGATCTGGTATTCTTAAAGCACTTGATTGAACTTGAACATTTGGATTTTTATTTGTATTTCCCTCTATTAATTGTTTCCCATTCCATAATTCAGACAATCTATTTAATAAAAAATTCATTTTCATACCTACTTTTCCTTGAATATCATAAACTATCACTAAAAGTAATAATATTATGCTAAACATATTCAAATTTCCATAATCTTTACCAGAATATGTAGGCAAATAAGTAACTACACGATGAACAAAAAATATACCAACTAAAATTGCTGCTAAATGAGCCAAAACTTCTGCTAAAATTTCTAAACTACCTTTTGTTTCATTTGGTTCTGGTATAACATTATTTACAAATCGGTTATATATACTTATTGGAATTAGTGCTAATACTAAATATTGAACAATATTTAATAAACACATCTGTGTTTCTTTATCAAAATTAAATACATGTTTTATAAAATTTGTATTGGTTAATTCATTTACTGTATTTTCAACCTTTTCCATTATGATTTATAAAAAGAAATTAAAAATATATTAATTAAATAAATTATATGTCAAAACTAGGCAAATCGTTTTTAAAACAAGAAATGCAGTATTTGAATCTTGTAAAAAATATAATGCAAAATGGCGAAGTGATTCGCGGTAGGAACGGTAATACTAAACGAATAGTAGGTAATATGATGAAATTTTCATTGGAAAATAATACAATTCCTTTATTAACAACAAAACATGTTGCTTGGAAAACATGTCTTAAAGAATTATTATGGTTTGTAAACGGGGAAACTGATAATACAAAATTACAACAACAAAATGTAAAAATATGGAATGATAATTCATCCAGAGAATTTTTAGATTCGCGTGGATTATTTGATAACGTAGAAAATGATTTAGGACCTATATATGGTCATCAATGGCGATATTTTAATGCACCTTATTTTAATTGTGATGTTAATTATAGTGGTTTAGGAGTAGATCAGTTACAAAATATTATTGATTCGTTAAAACATCCAGAAGATAAATTATCTAGAAGACTAATAATGTCAGCGTGGAATCCACAACAATTACACCAAATGGCTCTACCACCCTGTCATGTTTTATCACAATTTCATGTAAATCATAAAAATGAACTGAGTTGTTCTATGTACCAAAGAAGTGGTGATGTTGGCCTAGGCGTTCCTTTCAATATCGCATCTTATAGTTTTTTAACTCATTTGTTAGCAAAACATTGTAATTTAAAAGCTAAAGAATTTATTTATCATATTGGCGATGCTCATATATATGAAACTCATGAAACTATCCTGGCTAAACAACTTGAAAGAGAAATTTTACCATTTCCTACTATTTATGTTTTAAATAAATATGATAATATTAATGAATATGAAGTTAATGATTTTGATATTAAAAAGTATGTTTACGCAAAAAAAATTAATATGAAAATGGTTGCTTAGTGCGATTATATTTAGGAATTATAATACAAATTTTAGTATATATGGCTTGGAGAAGATACCAAAGAGAACAACGTGCTGCGGTTCAAGAAAATAGACCGACCGCAAGAATTTTATCAAAGACACAAACACCACAAGTAAGCACTCAAACTGTTTTAGAATGGCACGAAAAAAGATTAATTAGTATGAAAGAAGAAACAGACAATCAAAGCGCATTGATACAGAGTGTAAATGAGATGGTAGATAAAATAGATAGTAGAAGTCGTTTGAATGAAACGTTTATTTCACAGTGTTCTAGAACAAATAAAGAAATTGAAAAAGATTTGTCAAATATCACCTCAAAATTTTCTGGAACCGAAAATTTAACACATCAACAAAACGAAAAAATAACAAAATTAGAAAACGCATTAGCTACATCATTGATTAGTATTGAGCGATTAGAAACATTTATAAAAAATATTAACAATGATTATTTAACATTTAAAGATAACTTTATAAAATCTAAAAATTTACTAGAAGTAAAAGTTTCAGAAGATCATGCTAAAAAACTTGTAAAAGAAATGGTGAAAGAATCTATTGATGAAAAAGTTAAACAAAATCAACAAGAAATTAAAAAATTAGAAAAAAAAACAAAAAAAAAACAAAAAGTTAAATTAGATGTTTCAGAAAAACCAAAAAACAAACAAATTGAAAAATTAAAAAAAGAAGAATTTATCGATATACAATAATTATTCATCCATTATCATCGCTTCTTTTATTTCAGTATTATTACTTAATGACTTTTTAATTAATAATTCATTCTTTTCTTTTTGTATTTCATCACATTTCCCCATTATTTCTTGTATCATAGAATGCCATTCTTGTAATAATTTGTCGTCGTGTAAATAATTCGGATGTTCTTCTTCCCATTTTTTTACAGTAGCCATTTGTTTCATTGTAAGATCTTGTATGGATTTATCTATTTTAACATGAGAATCATCCTTCTCCCATTTATTTTCATCTTTGATATAAAAATGTAGTCGTTTACTATCACTACAATGAATGGGTCTTTCGGTTGGGGGCATATTCTGTAGATGTTTTACAAAAATATTACTTATACCTTCGGCATAACCGTGTTCTTTTGTATACATTATATCATTTAAACTTACTTGTACTCCATTTACAAAATCGGTTAAATTCATTGCATTTTTACATTCTTCGTTTAAAAAAACATTTATTGTCATTTTTTTATTATGACAATTATTGTAATTTACTGTTGTTTGTTTATTGGATAATTCTATTAATTGTTTTTGCAATGTTTGATTTTGCGTTACCAATTGTTTTAACATTTCTGAGGTAACATCATCTTCTGTTGTTGTTTTTTTATTTATTATTATATCTGTATTATTGACAATACCATTGCATCTTATTTTATGTCTAGATAATCCACTTTTATATCTATAAAATTTACCACAATTTATACATTTATATTTTTCATCCTCTTTTATTTTTTTTGGGTTTTCTGGGGTTTTTTTGTTATCATTTTTATTGTTTTTATGTTTACGTGTGCCTTCGTGTCGTTCGTAATCTCTTTTATTATTACATTTAAAATCACAAATTATACAATGAAATTTTTTTTTTGGTTTTTGGTTTTTTTTTGTTACCATTTGTTATCTATATAATGATAACATAAAAAACCCTAAAATAGTTTTTATTAAAAATAAATTAACGCTTTATATTCACTTTTTTTAAATACTTTGTCAAAAAACGAACTTAAGCAATTTTTTTTTTATTTTCAAATAAATGGGTTTTACGTATTTACCTACATATCTAGAGAAATAGAAATAAAATAATTTATGCTATATCTACAAAATATCATCTGGGGTTTTTTGGGGTTTTTTTGTTACCATTTGTTATCATTTGATAATTATGGTTTCAAAAATCATTAACATTGAAATATATTTATTATTGTTAATAATAACAAAAAAAATAGGTTATTTGCTTTTGGGGTTTTTTGGGGTTTTTTTGTTACCATTTGTTATCATTTTTAAAATGAACAATACAACCTGAAAAATGGGTCAAAAATCAATTTTAAAGTGCTTACCATAAAACGCCTACATAAAATTATAGCAAAATATTATTATTAGAGCATTATGCTTTAAAATGAGATTTGTCACAAATTTTCAAACTCATTGTGTCAAATCATATATTAGGACATTTTTGAAATGTCCAAAATAGACTTTTCTAAAATACTTTTACAAAATTAAGAAAATTCCTTAAGTATGTAAAACGATTAAATACTTATTTATATTTGAATACTTAAAGAAAAATTATTACTATATAAAAATACTAAATAAAAATATTATTATAATATTAATTATGACAGAAATTAATGAATTATTAAATGCTTTAGAAAATGACAGCAATTCGTCCATTATGAAATTAACGCATGTAAAAATAAAAACACACAAAAATAATATTTTACAACAATTGCAATTACCTAAAGAAAAATTAAAAGAATATCATAAAAAATTAAAAGAGTTTCGATATTGTTCAGATATGAATGATTTACAATATGGATATTATATTAGATGGATTCCAATAAAAGATCCTGAAAATTTAAAATTAACGAATGGTGCAGTTATTGCGGATATTAAAATACAAAATGATAAAATACAAATTTTATGTAAAAATTTTAAAAATATGTTTTTTCAAATCAAATTTGATGAATGTGTTGTATTTCAAAAGATAAGTGCCCAGGAACATGTTATATTGTCTGTGTTGGATTATTTGGACAAATAAACCAATATTGTTATTGGTATAATAAATAATAATAAAGGTAATTCTGTTTTGCTAAAACGCATAGCTATTTCAGCACTTTCAGGAGTAATTCTTACAATCAAAACATAATAAATTAAATAAAATAAAAATAAAAATAAAAATATATGAATCGTTTTTTCATCTCGAATTGGTATTTTCAATTCTCTTTTTTCTATATTTTCTAATTTTTTCCATTGACGATATAGATTCATACCAACTTTACGAATAAACCACCAAAACGCAAAAGTTACAGCACCAACCATAGCAAAATTACTTTTTTTAAATTTATATTTATATAAACCATTTCTTATAAAAAATATCGCAAATATCCAACCCAAACCACCAACAATACCTTCCCAAAATTCTTCATCATTCATTAATAACATACTATTAATATATGACGACAAAATATTTTTCCAGAGATATTTTGAGCATACCCAATACTGTGTCCCACTATTTGCATTATTCCTGAGCATTCCTAACACTACTATCCTGCTAATTATGCTTTAAAAAAAAAAATTTTTTTTAGAGCTTTGTAAAATGTTGATTTGAAAAAATATTTTTCTTGTACAACAATAAACAACAAATACTAATATAACAAATAACAAATAACAAATAAAAGAATAAATTGAATAAATATTATTTATACTATTTAAATACAAATATATCATGGCAAAATACAATAACGAAACTTATGGTATGTCGTTCGAAAAATTTTTATGCGACATACACAACGTTCAAAATACTATTGAACCTTGTAGATGTCAAACAGAGTTCATAGATAAATTATACAAAAGTAATATTTCAGAACTTTTAGAAAAAAATAATATTCTTATTGTTGAACATCAGGGTAAAGACAATGGTGACGTTGACTTTAAGATTAATTTGGACAATAGACCTGCAACGCTTTCCGCAAAAACAACAATGGGTAAACATGGGAAAATTTGTCCTCAAGGTGGACAACCCACATATAAAAGTTTTGATAGGAAACGAAATTTAACTACTAAAACAGCAAATTTAGATAGGCAAAAAGCAAATTGTATAAGATTTGAGTGGTTAAAAAATAATATCCATTCATATCTAAATGAGATGCAAGCACGGACATTCTGTTGCGATTGTCTACTATACCTGAACAATTGTAAAAAAAATCCACAAGCTATCCTGGTAAAAAATAAAAAATATGATTTCACAAAAATGAAAATCACTTATTCAAGACCAAATTATGAAGAAAAGCCTCATAAAAAAAAGCCAGCACCTGCAACAACCGAATTTTCAACTACTATCTATGCGATTATTGATGGAAAGACTGAACAAATTGGTGAGTTTCAATTTCATAAAAGTTCTCGCCAACAAGTTAAATTTAGATTTTATAGTAAATTATTTCATTAATTTAATAACTTTATCATAATACTCCTTACTTATTTCACTACCCATAAACTTTCTATTCGTATTTTTACAAGCAATAGCTGTTGTCCCTCCTCCTAAAAATGTATCCACAATTAAATCATTCTCATTTGAATGTTTTTTAATTAACTCTTCAAATAACTTAATATTTTTTTGTGTTGGATGAAATCTTTTCTTACCATTTTGTATTGGATATTCGTATATACCTTTATCATATTTTGAATTAAAAGTGGGTTTGCCACCTTTTACACCCAATATAGCTATTTCTCTAGCATTTGTCAAATAATTAACAGATTGATTTAATGGCATAGGATTGGTTTTAATCCACTCAATCATTCGTATTTGTTTGAATTTATATTTTTCCATTATTTCTTTTATATAGGATATTTTCCACAAATCAAAGAATATTATACAAGTTCCACCTTTTCTTAACTTTTTATAATATAACGCAATAAATTCCTCTAATTTTTCCATTGTGAATTGTTTATCCCATTCACCATAATTAGTTTTAAACGCATATTTTTTTCCAGAAGCATTACCATATTTTATATAATTATCCTTATATTTATCATCAACTATTTTGTGCTTAGCCTTATATACATTCCATTCTTCTTCTGTTTTAACGTTCTTACCATCGCTTTCTATTTTCTTTACTTCTTTATTAAAAGAATCCATACCAGAATCACGCGATATAATATAAGGAGGATCTGTTAAAATTAAATCAACTGAATTATTTTTAAGGGTAGTTAATAATTGTTTACCATCTTCATTTTTGATTACAATACTATCATTAGACATTTAATATTAAATGGGATATTAATATTAAATCAATTTTTTTTGTTTATTTTTTGCTAGTTTTATTTCTTTTTTTCTTTTTTTTCTTCTTCTTTTTTCGAGATTTTTTGCCAGTACGTTTATCGGTTGGTAAATAACAATTTTCTATTTCACCAAATTCATTTATACATGTAGCTTTTTGGGTTTTACAACCGACAGTTGAACAGGCGCTACTTTTACATTTTGTTTTACATAAACTACCACTTTCTGTTATACCATATTTTAATGATTTTTCATAATCAGAAATATGTTCTTTATTTCTATCAATAAACATTTGAGCTCGCAATCTTTCATATTTCTCTTTCTCAATATCAAAATATTCTAGATCATCTTTTATTACGCGTTTGGTCATAATTGCTTCTTGTTTGTTATGTAAAAACAATTCTATAAAACGATCACGACCCTGTTTTTCATAGGTTGTACGACAAAAATAATTCAAAGCAATAATTTCATCTTGTTTTAGCTTCGTTTTTGTTATTTTTTTTACATTTTTGTCTTCTACATAGGGATTGCAAGAATAAATATAAATAATTCGCAGGGGTCTATCTCTAGTAGATTCTGATTTAAACCTATTTATTAATTCTTGTATTGTAAATACTTTATCCTTTATAATGGTTTTATAAAAATTTTTATTTGGATTATTTCTTGTTTGCATTCTAGAAGTTCTTTTTGTTGGTCTGCTTATTTTTTCCGATTTGAATTGACTTGCTTTTCCGGCATAACCCATATTTTTCCCTAATTTTTTTACATTAACAGGATTACCATACATTGTATATATATCAAAATAACTCATATCATCTGCATCAAATGAACAAGCTTGATTATACATTGGTTGTCCAGGTAAATATACTTTTGCATTTCGCTGTAAAGACCAATCTTTCCACCATGGCCAGTAAGAGTCTCTTAAATTTTTCATTATTTCATCATGTTCTTGACAACGATCACTCCACGCTAATTTATCAGTGGGAGTAAATGTGAACACAATTGTATTTTCAGGAACAATAGCAGTAAACGCATTAATTAATTTATCAGTATTAAACGTTTTTTTTTTACCTTTCCACATTTCTGGATAATATGTTGCAGGTGCTGAATGTATTGAAGCAAATACATTTCTATTTTTTTTTCTATTTATAGTATCGGTATTTATAGTATCGAGTATCTCATTGGTACTAATCATATATATATAAATTATGGATATTTTAAAATTATTTAAATATTATTTCAGATATTATCTAAATGTCATTTATAGATTTTTATTATTTTATTTTCATAATAATTCTATGTTTTTTTTTTATTTTCTGTTTATGCGAAACCAACATAGAAAAATATTGCTGTAAAAGTAAAAATAAAGTTGTTCCTATAAAAAGATATGATATTATTTAATTAATTTCCCCCAATCGTCGATTGTATAAACATTACTCATTGATAGATTACAACTCATACATATTGGTTTCAAATTATTTAATTTATTATCACCACCTTTGCTTACTGGTATATTATGACCTACTTGATACGTAAAAACATTTATTTTATTTTCACACCAGGGAATATAGCATTTATGTTCAAACACATTTCCGAAGTTTTGAATCCATACTTGTTCTCTGACCGCTTTTGGTATTTGTTTGCGTTTTGTATTTTTATAACGTATAGTTTGTTTAAATATTTGGAGACGAAACATTATAAACTTGATTTAGATTATATTTTCTCTATATTTTATATGAAGCCGCGAAAATATATTGTGTTTGATTTAGATGAAACTATTGGTCATTTTTATAAAATGTCTAGCCTATATAATACTATATGGGATTATTCAGATAAACAAATAAATTTACAACTTTTACTTGAATTATATCCAGAAGTTTTTCGTCCAGGAATAATGAAAATTTTCGAATACTTAAAAGAAAAAAAAATAAAAGACAAATCAATAAAAGTTGTTATTTTCACAAACAATATGGGTCCTAAATCATGGACAAATGCAATCAAACGTTTTATTGAAAAAAAGATAAATTATAAATTATTTGATCATGTTATTACTGGATGGAAGATCAATGGAAAAATTAATGAACCACTCAGAACTTCTTATATGAAATTACTTCGTGATTTCAAACGAGCTACAGGTTGTAAAAATAAAGATAAAATATTATTTTTAGACGACCAATATCACGAAGATATGAATAAAAAAATGGTTACATATTTACACTTAAAACCATATAAAAAAAACATATCAAATAAAATATTACTTAATAGATTTTTGCGTTCAAGCAACAATAAAATAGTTAAATTAAATAACTGGGAAGATTTTATATCATTATATAACGAACATTATGGCGATGATGACGATGATAGTGAACAATCATACCATACTAATAATGGAACTATGTTGAGTGGACAAATTTTTCCTGCAGTAAGAAATTTTATAGAACCATCGATTAAAAAAACAATTAAGAAGAAATCAAAAGGACATAAAAAAACAAGGCGTTTATAATATAATGTTGTTTATAAGTCCTCCATTTGGAAATTATATTAATTTACCTAATACAATTTCTATACGCGGTAGTTTTACATTAAAAGAACGTCCCGGGAAATGGCCACAAATTTTAAAAACATTAAGATATATTCCATATTTGAATGGATGGGTCAATAAAATAGGATTGAGAAATCCTGGCATTGATTATGCTATTAGAACATATAAAAAGGGGGAAATTATTAGTATTGCTATATTGGAAAAGGAAGAAATACCACTACTAGTAGAAAAAATACCCGACGATATGGATATTGAATTAAATGTTAGTTGTCCCAATACAGATAAACATATGGTTAATAAAGGATTGAAACCTTTTATTAATTCAAAACGACGTTGGTGTATTATAAAATTATCTCCAGTAGAAGAATTTGAAAATGTTAGAATGTTTTATGACCAGGGGTTTAGACAATTTCATTGTTGTAATACATTGCCAGTTAAACAGGGTGGATTGTCTGGTCCTAGCGTAAAAGGTTATTCATTATTTATGATACAACATTTTCACAAATATTATAGAAACAAATGTGAAATCATCGGTGGTGGTGGTGTCCGAACATTAAAAGATGTGAAGGATTATAAAGAAGCTGGAGCGGATCATGTATCTGTGTCAAGTTTGTTTTTTAATCCATTTATGTTTGGAAAATTCTATTCAGAATGGAATTATTTTGAATAATATTTTTTTTAGCTCTTTGCAAAAGGTTGATTTAAAAAAATATTTTTCTTGTACAAATAATAAACAAGAACTACACAAATAATCATAATAATATTATTATAATATCATTATGACTGTAATCAAAATAAAAAAAACAAAAATAAGAAATCTAAAAAATTTAAAAAAACGTTTAATGAAACCATTGTTTGGGCAACCATTACCAAAAGATATCGTTAATTTGATATTTTCGTTTGATGGAACTTATCGTAATGTAATGTTGCAATGCTTTCATCAATTAAATTTTAATAAATGCTTGAACGAATACGCAAAAGGTTGTTATCAAGCACCAAAATTCGGTTATAAAAATCGGGTTGAAAGTTACAAAATTAAGTTAGATAATTATGGTAAACGTTTTATTAAAAATAAAAAATATATTGAAGAAAAAACTGCTGTATGGGTTGATAGTAAATATACTGGGTTCTACGGAAAAGGTAAGGTTTATTATAATGAAGATACTAATAAAATGGAACCAGTAAATCTCTACTACAATTATTACTATGGTTATCCGTGGGTTCCAGATACAACACATGATTTAGTAAGGTCGAAAGAAAATGAGTTTAATTCACAAGTACCTTATTCTATAACATACGAAAACAAAAAGCATAAGTGCTATATTGGAGCTGGAAAGACGGATGAAGATAACAAACATACCTATACATATAATGCTTTATCACAAAGTGTTAATTATGGTTTTAAAACACAATGGGAAAAAACTAGAAGAAAACAAAAATGGGTTAAACAATTCTTAAAAAATATAAAAAAATTCAAAAAATACCATCCTAATTTATGTGATTTCTAAAAATAAAAAAAGGCAAATTGTATATAAAAGACCTTTTTTTATTTTTAATTCCACATAGCAAGCAAACTTTTTTGTCCTGTTTTAAGTCTATCGGACGCGTTTAAATATTCTTGAAATATTATCTTTTTAACTTCGTCATAAATAATTTTCTGACTTTTATCTTTAAATTTCTTTGCATCATTTCGATACTCATTTTCCAATTTCGCTATTTTCTTTTTGAACATACGAACCTTACGTTTGAATTGTGGGATATCATATAGCAACAAACCATAAATTTGTTGAACAGGTTTCATAATTTGATTTGTAATATAAAAGCTATAATCTGGTTTGATTTTATTCTTTCTAATAAAATCAGGATCTTCTATTTTATCACCTTGTAATTTTACTTTACCTTTTGTTTGGATATAAATATAAGGTATTCTTGAGCCAACTGCTGGTTTATTACCCGGGTCTCTCTTAGTTATTCTATCTGCCAATACTTTATGAGCAATGCTATCAGGATTTTTATAAAATCCTCGCAACGATTTACTAATAATCAATTTCTCCAACGGACATTTCTCATCTACGATTTGTTGTAAGCATTGTTTCGTAAATTTAATGGATTCGCTAACACTATGAGTAGACATCAATATATCAATAATACCACCATACACATCTTTTACAATAGGTGCGTTATCTCTTCGTTTCAATACAATTCCCATAGATTTTCGTTTACCTTTATTAATATCAAATTCATGTAACATACCAACATATCTTTTTTTAGATAACAATAAGAAGGGCATAAATGTTTTTTCATATTCTAAGTCGTGAGGTGCTTTCAAAAATTTAGTGGCCAATTCACCAGCTTCTACTGCCAAATCAATAGTAATATCCAATGCTTTTTTACCTCTAATTTTATTGCCATCCAAATCCTCCAAATTAAATGTAAAGAATACAGAATCCGTATCACCATATATATATTCAGCACGTGTTCTTACTTTACCGTGTTTTGTATCGCAAATACGATTTTCATATACACTTTCAATTACATCCTTTGCATATAACAATGCTTTTCTTCCCATAGCAGTAGTAGATGCAGCAATATCTTTTTCATAAAAACTGCTTGTTCTTGCGCCACATTGACCATATAAGGAGTTGGCAACAATTTTAATACTAGCCTGTCTTTTATCGAAAACATTTTTCATAAAATCATTATAAGTATCTTTTATGCTAATCACCATTTCGTTTGGTATCTCAACAACATCCCCATTTGTTTCGGTTATAATAGTATATTCATCTGTTTTTTTCATTAAACCAGTATATTCTTCACCATCTTCATCCGTTACAGTTTTATATTTAATTAATTTTCTAGTGGCTTTTCTTGATGCTAATAATTCTTTCAATACAGAAGGCATAATCGCTTTTTTTTCATCTGGAAATTGCGCATATCTACAAATCTTAGTTCCAACTTTAATTTTTTGTTCTTTACTTTTTTCTCCACCCAATCGTTTCCATTCATAGGTATCATATTCAATATTAACATATTTATAACCCTTCAAATTATCATACATAGTCATACCAGTTTGTTTAATCATATTACCATCCAAATCGAATTCCTGTGTCCAAACTTTACTATCGTGTGAAATATTTTCACTAATCATACAACTAGGATATAGTGACGAATAATCATTACAAGCTACAGGATTGTCTGCATAAAACGCACATTTAGGAGGCAATACAATAGCACCTTCATACGAACCATCATTCATAACAGGTTCCATAACAGGCATTAATGTTTGAACATCTCTACATTTTAAAGCAATAAAACTTAATAATTTAATACCCTGACCTCTCATTATAATAAAATCCATAGGAACATTACAAATTTTACTTTGTTCTATAAAACCAGTTAATATATCATTTTTTCGAAACAAATGATGGACCAAATTACAATCCTGAAAACAATATTTAGCAATGATAGCTCTTTCAGCAGGACCTTCATTTGTCAATCTAAAAATATCTTGTGGAGTTACATCATCTTTTGCTAATCCCCATCTAATTTGATTCGTCGTATTAAAATCAAGTTCTTCATTAATATAAAATGTTCCAGATACTTCATCGACATCGTGAACTTTAAATTTTTGTCCATTTTTAAATGAATCTACGCTGTGTGCTATAATTTCAAATTTAACGTAATTATTATTTTGTAGACCGGTTAAATTTTTACTTTTTAATTTTGTTCTACCATTAACCAGTTCATAGGATTTAACATTGTCTCCAATAAATGTAGAAGCGACAAAATCCAATTTATAAGATGATAAATTAACTTCTTTACGAAAATGATTGTATAGATCAACTTGTAATCTACCCGGAATTTTCACATATGTTAAATTATGTTCTCCACTTGCCACTTTTACAGTTTTATAAACAATTTTACATTTATCATTTTTTTCTCTGCCTAATTTTAAAAATTCTGCTTTACAATTAAGCTCCTCACTTCGTTTAATCATAAAGTCCCAATCAAAACCAAATATGTTATACCCAATAATAACATCAGGATTTTCTCGTTTAATCATTTTTGTCCATTCCAATAAGACATCTTTCTCTGTATCACACGGAACAATCTCACTATTTTCTACTTCATCAGTATCGTGACAAGTATTTAATACTACACAATGATTAAAATAAGGATTAATTCCACCATTTTTTATAAAAGTAGAACCAATAAAAGTACATTTATCTCCTTCTAATTCTGGAAGGAACCCTGGTATTTTTTTACGATATACCATTCTAGTCATTCCATTGGGTTGTATTTCCGGATAACCTTTATCTCTTTCCATAGCCCTATCCATGACTAATAATTTAGCATCACCCGGCATATCAGAATCTAATAATCCAATTAGATTTTTGGATTTACACAAATTAAAATATGGTTGTGGTCTAGGGTGCCATTTTTTAAGTGCGGTATAATATACATCTGGTTCTTCTTCTTCCTCTATTCGTTTAAGTTTTTTCCATTCATCTTTAGATCGATCCAACAATTCTTTCAATGGATATTCTAGAGTAGTTTTAATTGCGTTAATTAAATTATTTTTACGTGGATTACTTTTTGGATATACATCGCTGATATCTTTTTTATTTGCATAACCAAATGCGGTTAATATTAATTCAATAAATAAATTTTCTTTTTCTTCATCCGATAAAGAACGAACCATAGATTTATGTTTTCTCCAATATTCTATAATTTCACTAATCATTTTTTTATATGTTTTTTTAGGCACTGGAAAATCACCGTGACTCGAAGAAGCTTCAATATCAAAACTACATATTTTATATGGCACCGGGTCTTCTTTTTCAGTCAATGCTTTTATATTAAATTTATTTCCTCCTCTCAACCAATTCATACTAAATTCATAATCGCAATTTGTTTTGCGAGATGTGTTATTAATATATCGTTTATCAATTTCAATCCAACCAGAAGGACTAATTTCTTGAATATGAAAGAATCTCAATAGTGGTGGTATTTGAGCTTCATACAATTGTAAATAATCATTCGTTTTTGGAAATTGTATACCAAATTCATTTGTTTTTGGATTTTTGTGTAATTTTCTTTTTTTAAACGACTCATCGGTATACCATATATTTTTAGCTTTATTAAAGACATTCATATTTTTAAATTTAACAACCATAAATTTATAATTTTGTCCGGCATCAAACCCATATAATTTCTTTTTTTGAACAATACGACAATCAGTAATACTATCACTATAATATTTCCCTATCTTATTAATCAAAAAGTCTTTAAATTTGTAAACGTTTCGTTTATTCCATTTGTTAGGGATACGTACATAAAAGAAAGGTTCAAATCCTTCAACAAATATACAATATGTTTTACCTTCTGTGTCAATGCCATACATTTTCACAACAAATTCTCTTGAGTCTGTTCTTTTTTTTTTATTATCATCATCGCTATCTTGTTCATCTGGGACGATATTTAAAATATCAAAGTCAAATAAACGACATTGGTAATTATTCATGTTTTTATATATAAAAATAGAATAGGTTTTAATCAATTTTTATATTAATTATATAAGTATTTAAATATTCATTGTGGTAATTCCTGCAATAATAAGAATTGTTCCTAGTAATTTTTTCATTGAAAAATTTTCGTTAAAAATATAGTAACCAGCCAAACTAATCATAATAATAGTCAATCCTGCACGCATAGGTTTTAACCAACTCATATCATGATTTGCTACCAACCAAAATCCAGAATAAATGGATAATACTATTAAAAATGTAATAAGTAAAAAGTGAGGAATATATCTTTGAATTAAACCATTGTCCCATTTTTTAGTTAATTTTTTTCGATCAAGAGTAAAATATAAAAGTGTCAATATACCGATAGGATATAATAATATATCAATAAACATATTTTCTTCTATAGTGAAATGATTTAATAGAATTTTTCTTAATGTATATATGGATGTTGCTAGGATACTAGATAATAGTAATATAGGAAAAGATAAGTGATTCATATATTATATGGTAATATAAAATTAACGATTACGTTTTGATTTGCGTGATTTTCTACCGCGTTTTCGTTTGGTTTTTCTTGTTTTTCTTTTACGCCTTCGTTTAGTTTTTCTTGTTTTTCTTTTACGCCTTCGTCTGCGTTTACCACCAGTATGTTTTGGAATACTCTGAACAGAACCTAAATGTAATTTATTGGTTAACCAACTTTTTAAATGTTCTTCATCGCGCTCTCCATCAAAACTTTCTAAAGGGCCTTTGTTATTAGGATAATAATTAATGGTTGGAAATCCTTCAACTTTTTGGTCTACGTCAGGGCATTCGTCCTTGTCATATGCGTCTGCTTCTAAAGCAATCACATATTTATTAAAATCTTCAGGTTCATCTTTTTCTGGATTTTCGAGTTTTTTTATATTTAAATTATTTATAGCATTATTCCATTCTGGTTCTAAAGTTTTGCAATGACCACACCAATTAGCAAAATATAAAACAACAACAGGTTTTTTTCCAATAATGTTTTTAAATAAAGTATTTACAATTTTATTATTTTTTTTCCCACCAAATTGAACATACGCACATTCACTCATTATAAATTAATAATAGATTATATTTTATAAAAATTTTATACTGTATTATTATATATGAAAAATAGTAATAGAGTATTATTGATAGTAGTTGCTTTTGTAATTGGATTAGTATTTTGTAGTACAATTAGATCAAAGGATGTTGTTGAAGGATTTAATAATAACAATGATTGTCCAAATTTATTAGTAAAAAAAGGCAATGTGCTAATTTTAACAAATACAGGAAAGGCTGAAATACCTGGGGTTAATCCAATAAAATTTAATAATTTAGAAGAATACGTTGAATTTTTAGAATGGCAAAGAAAAATGGGAGTTAAATGTCCAGTATTGTATTTTGAAGAAACATATGACGCACAAGGAAAAGTAGGGTATAAAATGATGCACGATGTTATGGATAAAAGAGGAGGGTTGCCTACAAAAGTCCCAGAACAATTTCGCCAAGCACCAGTAGTAAAGTTAAGAGATTCGAATAGAAATGACCAGCCGTATAATAACAATAATTTCGCAGGTTTTGATAGTGATGATCAACACGTAGGTATAAAAACTCCATTAGATCAAGTTCAATTTTCAGGAAGATTGAGCGATAATGCAATGGACAGTAATTGGGGAGGAATTAAACATAGCGAACATTCGGTTGAGAGTGGAACATACGAAGAGAGAATGAGAAAACCAACATCATTCACGGTAAAAGAAACCTTTCTATCTAAATTTAAACAAGTCAAAAAAAAGAAAATGGAAAATAAAGAAATGCATCCATCATTGATTAGAAATATACCACAATCGAGCAAATAACTTAAATAAATATATTAATAGTATAATATATTTATGTCACATTCGTGTCGTTTCAAAAAATCCACGGCGATGATGCGGTGGAAATGGCGTAAAAAACGTGTTAGGAGATTACAGCGAAAAAGAAGAAAAATGAGACAACGTGCTAAATAAATTAATATTCTTCAATAATTGTACGGTATTTATCAATGATTTCAATTTTGTCTAAGATTTTACTTTTTGCTTCACTCTCTATAAATTTATCTAGAGTTCCCGTATTTTTTTGGTCTATTAATTTACTAATCATCTGCTTTTCTATAACTTCTTTGTATTTATCAAGAATGTCTCCTAATTTTCTGGAATTTTTATCAACATTAATTTTAGTCGTAAGGTTTTCATTGCCCTTATCTAGCGCTTTAATAATTTCATCTAACCGTTTATCAATAGATTCTTGAGCAGTCATACCTTCGCGGACAGACATGCCTTCAATTCCTGCAACTGAATTTTTATTTAATGTTAATATCGCATTTGTATTAAAATCCAAAACAGATACAATCAAATAGACAACCATTAATCCAGCAAATCCAGCACCTAAATATTTAAACATTTCATCTTGCTTCATTTTATATATTAAACATAATAAAATTTATGTTTTGATACTTATTATTGTTTTTTTTTGATAAAGTAAATACTGAATAATATTATCAATAGCTTTTTTTGGAACTCTTTTTGTAGCATTAGTATCAATTTTAAGTTCTTTTAAACAATTATGATTATCATATAATTTGGTTAGTAAATCATGGAGTGAAGTAAAATGTTTCATAATACCCATAGATACTTTTGCACTAACTCCTGGAATTTGACTTAATATTATTTCACCAATATTTTCGGGTGTAATATTATTTTTTTTTACTTTAGAAACAACCTGGCAATAATTAGAATCATTTGAAGATTTATTTGATTCAGAATAAAATGGTGTTTTCTTACTCTTTGATAATTTGGTAATATATCTTAAGATATATTCGGATGTTTCTAACATACTAAGAGTTCTTACAATAGAAAACCCTTTATAGTATTGTAATGAAATCATTGCGTTAATCAATGTAGTTTTTGGAACACGTGTGAATTTGGAATTATATCTATTTAGGTCTCCTTCAATTATATACATAATATTATGATTATGAATTTTTTGATTTGATAGACGAAATGATTGTTCACTATATCTTCCATCTTTAGTTGAACTAGCCAGGTCAGAAAGAGCTTTGCGTTCAAATATAACAATATCTTTATCATTGTCTTGAATAATAAAATCACCCAATGGCAGCATTTGTATATCAACTTCAATGTTCAATTCTAAATCATCGTTTAAAGCTTTTATAAGTGGGATAATTTTTTTTTCCCTAATATCTATTATTAACTTCATAATATATGAATAATACAATATCATTTAAATACTTTTAATAAATAAATTGATAAAACATTATAAACAAAAACAAATATAATATAGTAATGGAAATAGCAATGAGTGAAAAAGTTTTACTACAAGATGGTGATATTAATAAAGATCATGATGAATTAATATTCGATCCATTTAATGAAAGAAACAAAGAAATATCGATTCACCAAGTTCAAAATATTTTAAAAATGTATGGTGTTCCGGACAAAGTTCATAATATTAAATTATATAAACGTGCGTTTGTTCATAAGTCTTATGTTAAAAGACCAGTATTGGAAAATGAAGCGAATGAAGTTATTATTGTAGATAGACCAGATAACTGTTTAACGTTGAAAACGAAATCAAATGAGAGATTAGAGTTTTTAGGGGATGGTATATTAGAATGTATAACAAAATATTATTTATATAGAAGATTTCCAAAAGAAGATGAAGGATTTATGACCGAAAAAAAAATCGCGTTGGTCAAAAACGAATCGATTGGTAGAATGGCTTATGAAATGGGATTAAATAATTGGTATGTAATTTCTAAAAACGCTGAAGAAAAAAAGACGAGAACAAATTTAAAAAAGTTAGGTTGTTTATTTGAAGCATTTTTAGGAGCTTTATTTTTAGATTTCAATAAGATAGAAATAAAGGATGAAAAAGACTGGTTCAAAAATGTATTTGTTACTGGCCCGGGGTTTCAAATAGCGCAAATTTTTGTAGAAAGTATATTTGATAAGCATGTGAATTGGATGGAATTATTGGAAAAGAATGATAATTATAAAAATTTGTTACAAGTAATGTTGCAAAAGGCATTTCAAGTTACACCGATCTATAAAGAAATATCACAGGCGGATGATGACGATGGGTATCATATGGGTGTATATTTATGTGTAAATAAGGAATCGTATGAATTTGCACACAGAGATACAATAAAAATGAAAGTAAAAGAACAATACAATCATTATGTTAATTTATGGAAACAAGCTGAAGAAAGTAGAGATTCAATATCATTTGTTTTGTTTTTAGGCGAAGCAAAGCATAAGATCAAGAAAAAAGCAGAACAAGAAGCCTGTAGATTGGCATTGATTAATTTAAAGTAATAAATTAAATATATAAAACTTTTTTATATTTAATTTTTATATATGAGTGAAAAGTTATTTTCTATATTGGAAAAAAAACCAGCATCAACTAAGAATAGAGGATTACATATAAAAATAAAAAGTGAAAAACCTACCGAATTGGGTGTTATATTTGAGGATAGAAGAGATGGTGATTATAATGGTATAAATTTTCGAAAAAAGATGCAAGAAAAATATTTGAAAACAAAAACAGTTGTTGAAAAATTAATAGAAAAAGAAAAAGTATCTATCAAAAAAACTAAGAAACGAATTAAGATAAAAAAACAAAAAAAGAAAAGAATGCCTACAGAAGAGTTTGAGAAACAACGGAGAAAAGCTATAAAAGTAAAAGGAAAACACAACCAATTTATAGAAATTCAACCAGAAGCAGTTAAGTTACATGGAGAAGCATTATTGAAAAGAATACCAAAAAATACAGAAAAAATTAATATTCGTACATCGAATTATTATATGAATAATCGCGAAATCTTCACATCATTCATTAATAATTTATTCAAACCTTATAAAGAAGTTGAGATATCGGAACAAAACAAATTTTCTTGTGATAATATGGGTGATAGTGGCAAAGGTTATTCGTTAATGAAACAACAACAAATAGTAAGAGATTATATGAATTTATATACACCATACAGAGGATTATTATTATATCATGGATTGGGTGCAGGTAAAACGTGTGCGTCAATAGGAATAGCTGAAGGATTAAAAAGTGCGAATCCAATAATAGTTATGACGCCTGCGTCATTAAAAGATAATTATGTGAGTGAATTAAAAAAATGTGGTGATGTATATTACCGTTTAAAACAACATTGGGATTTTATTTCAATTACAGACAATAAGGATTTGTTGAATGCTTTTTCAGTATTGCTACATTTACCCATAGAATATATACAAAAAAAGAAGGGTGCATGGTTTATAGATGTAAATAAAGAATCAAATTATGACAAACTATCAAATATGCAAAAATTTAGTTTGGATGATCAAATAAATGAGATGATTAAAAAAAAATATAAGTTTATATCTTACAATGGATTGAGACAAACTGATTTGGAAACGGAATTTGGAGGTAAAACAAGAAACACATTTAATAATAAAACAATAATCATTGACGAAGCACATAATTTTATTAGTTCAATAGCAAATAAATTAAAAAAACCAAAATCATTATCATATATTTTGTATCAAAAATTAATGAACGCAGAAAATTGTAGAATTGTATTTTTGACAGGAACACCAATTGTTAATTATCCAAATGAATTGGCGATATTGTATAATATATTAAGAGGACATATAAAATCAATATCATTTAAATTAGATAAAAAAACACCAACAAAGGTATCTGAGGAAATTATCAGGGGGTGGTTAAAACCGTTACGGCTGATAGATTTAATTGAGTTTAATGGAACCGAATTTATTTTAACATTAGTAAGAAATCCACTTGGTTTTATAAACAATGAAAATAATGGTAAATATGTAGGTGTATCAAACGTTGAAAATTCCACATTAACAACTAGAAGTCTAAAAAATAAAATTAAGAGATTATTGAGTGACAATAAAGTCGATGTGATAAAAATAACAGATGAAAATTATGAAGCATTGCCATCAAATTTAGATAAATTCAAAATGTTATTTGTTAATGAAAATGGAACAATTAAGAATATTAATTTATTCAAAAAAAGGATTATGGGATTGACATCTTATTTTAGAAGTGCCAAAGAAGAATTAATGCCTTCGTATGATGAAAAAACCGATTTTTCACTAATCGATATAGAAATGAGTGATTATCAATTTAAAGAATATGAAAAATATAGAAAAGAAGAAAGAGATCAGAAAAAAAGGAATCAATTAAAGAAGAAAAAAGCGAAAGAAGGAGATGTTTATTCAGATGGAACATCCACGTATAGAATTTTTTCAAGGGCTAGTTGTAATTTTGTATTTCCTGAAAATATAAAAAGACCGATGCCAATAAAGGGAAATAATATTAAAACAATTCTCGATGATAAAAATGTAAATGAAGATATTTTGGATGCAACCACAATAAATGAAAAATTAAATGCGGTAGATGGGAAATATGATATAAGTGATGTTAAAGAATTACAAAAAAATAAAATAGTAAATAATGATGGTTATAAAAGAGATATACGGATGGCTTTAATGGAACTGGAAAAAGGAGGAGCTAATTATTTTTCAGAAGAAAAATTGGCAAAATATAGTCCAAAATTTTTACAAATATTGAAAAATGTACAAGATGAAAAACATGAAGGACTACATTTGCTTTATTCGAATTTCAAAACATTAGAAGGTATAGGTATTTTAAAATTGGTATTGGAATATCATGGTTGGGCTGAATTTAAAATTAAAAAGAATTCAAAAAGCACATGGTTATTGGATATAAAAGAAGAAGATATGGACAAACCCAAATTTTGTTTATTTACTGGAACGGGGCAAAGTCGAGAAGAGAAAGAATATTTAAGACGAATATATAATGGTGAATGGGGAAATGTACCTACAACAATAACGGATGAATTAAACAAAATGAATCCAAATAATTTATTGGGTGAAATAATAAAACTATTTATGATTACAGCATCAGGTGCAGAAGGTATTACATTAAGAAATTGTAGACATGTTCACGTAACGGAATCATATTGGCATCCAGTAAGAATGGAACAAGTAATAGGTCGTGCAAGACGTATATGTAGTCATCAAGATTTACCAAAAAAATTTAGAAACGTAAAAGTATTTATGTATTTGATGACATTTTCAAAAAAACAATTAGAAAGTGAAGATGCTGTGGAATTAAAGATTCATGATGGAAGTAGATTTGATGAAAATAGACCAGTATCGAGTGATTATGCGTTATATGAAATTTCACTTCAAAAAGCTAAAACAATTCAATCTTTATTAAAAGCAGTAAAAGAATCATCTATAGATTGCGCGATACATTCGTTGTCAAATAAAAAAGAAGGATTGGTATGTTATAATGTGGATACAAAAGATCCAGAAAAAACATCATATAAACCTACAGATGCAATAAACGATGAAAGAGATGCAATAGCTGATTTAAATAAAGAAGTAAAAAAATGGAAAGGTAAAGTATTCGTGTTAGATAATGTTAGATATTTATTGAAACCAAATACAAAAGAAGTATATAATATAGATGGAACGGAGCAAATAGGAGAATTGTTAAATTTAAATGGGAAACAAAAAATAAAATTGTTCTAAGATTTTAATTGGTTGTTTGTGACATATTGTCTATATTTATTGATTTGATAACACCACTGACTAAATCAAGTATTTTACTCTGATTTTTTTCCATAGAATCAAATTGTTCTTTCATTTGAACGATTTGTTTTTTTAATTCAGCAACTTCATTAACAACTGTATCGTACATGTCCTTTTTTTTTAATTTGTTTAAAAATTTATTAGTTGGTTGTGGTGGTGGGGGTTGTACAATTTCAACATTGCTGATTTGATCTTTAATATCAAATGTAACACGTTTTTCAATTTTTGGTCTATCCATAAGTATGGGTTGGATTGAGTTATCAATAGAATCTTCAATAATTTTAATTTTATCATCATCACTATTTTTTATGCCATTTTTAATCCATGATTCGGCGTCAGTATTGCCATATTGTTTTGTAATTTGTTGTAATTCGCGTTCTCTATCTGCTAATGTTTTATCAACCGCTGATTTATCGACTGGTAAGTTGTCAAATTTATCTGTAAAATCAATTTCTTTTGGAATTTTTTTATTTATCAGGGAATCAAATTCGTTTTTTTGTTTTTTCATACGAATTTCAAAAACATCGGTTTTTGAAGGTTCTTTAATATGTTGAATATTTTTCTCTATAAATTTAATACAATTTAATAATGTAAATTTATTCATTTCTATAATGGAGTTGTATTTTTGGTTATTGTTACTTACTTGATTTATAGTATCAACAAAAAATTTATTTATAGTTGGATTACTATTATTTTTTATATTATATGAGAAGCGTTCCTTTACATTTTCATTTAATAATTCCCATACTAAACTTGTGTTTTCATTGCTTGTAAATGAAGATTTATACGTTGTATTCATAATATATATAAATAGAACGTAATTTTAAATTAAAATTATATATTAAAATATTTTTTTCTACAATTCCATACAGTTTTATCAACTATTCTTTTTCCAGTTAAATATTTAAAAGATTGTCTTTTCAATAGTTGTATTATCATATACAAACAATACATACCGCATTCACTATTACCATATTGATGTCTGGTTTTATTAAATTGAAATGTATATGTTGACCCGATTTGTTTAGCTTGGGCTTGGATTTTTTTAACTAGTCGCATAATAGATGAAGGTATTTTTTCATTTGCGTTTCCATAACTATCGAAGTAATAAATTTCATTAGCATTGCCATTAATAAATAACATAACCCAATGAGACCCAGATTTATAATGTGGATCTAAATTAAATATAATACCTATTTTATAATGTCCCCTTTTCAGATAATTTTTCAAATCAAACTTACAAAGTTCTTCTAAAACACACTCTTTATCATCTATAGTATCCCAATTAATTGGACTAGGACCTATAAATTGAAACATAGGATTATATTTTTTTTCGTATTGTTTCATAACCTTACCAATATCAACACTATTTAACCATGTATTGGGATTATCCTTCCATTTACTTGGAGTAGCTGGTGCAAATGTATAATCCATAATATTTTTATCGACTGCTTCGCGAATGGTTTTATGTTTCAACCAACAAGATTCTCTGTTACATGTATCTCTCATATATTCTTTAATTTTATTCCATATTTCTTTTGGGTCATTTTCTAGTATTTTTTGGTCGGGATGTCGTTTATCCCATGCTGATTTAATTTTTATTAAAGCATTGGAAGTATAACACGTAAATCCTAAAAGTTCATTATCTTTTTTTGGTGCACAATTATCTTTGATAAACTTTTTTTTTGGAACTGTTCCACCTTTTAACTTTTTCTTACTTTTTTTTCGTACTTTCTTTTTTACTTTTTTTCTTACTTTTTTTTTTGTATATTTCCTTCCCATTAATAATTAATCATATTTATTTTTTCAAAAAATTATTAATTTCGTTTTTGTGGTAAAATCATGGGTTTCTTTTTTTTATTTTTTTTTATTTTAATATCCAATAGGTTAGTTAATTTAACGGTCGTTATTTTTTTAGGTTTCAACATATTTTTATTAATTTCTTTTAAGTTTATTTGTTTTGGAGGTTCTTTAATTGAATCTGGTATATCTATATGTTTGTAATCGTTTTGTATAGTCGCCGACAATTCTGTAAATTTAAAATGCTCTACACATTGCTTGATGTAATGATTAAATGAATCATTTATTTTTTCAACAGATTTACCTCCACGCAACATATCTTTAGTTAGTTGTAAAATTTTTTTCCGATATAATAAAATATCTTTCTTTGACGTAGTGTTATTTTCTTCTAAACCTAGTTTTTTTTTATCGTGGAGGTTTGTTAAGAAATGTAAATCAATCATATTTGCGGATATATCCATATAAATATGATTGTACAAAATAATTTATTGTTTTAAATTTTTTGTTTGTTGTCTGGTATGATTATTAAACATATCATTTCCCAAATTAATATTTGCGTTATGTCCAGAAGGAAAATAAGTTCTTTCAAATAATAAATTATGTTTCATTTCAACTTGTTTTGAATGTTGTGCTAAATAATTATTATCATATAAATCACTTTTACTATCTGGAATATATTTACTTTGTCCTGCTTTTTGTAAAGGAAAAAATATATTTCTCATTCTTGATTCTTTATCAATATTATTAGCATAACCAAAATTAGGAGCTGAAGAACCAGGATTAAAAATAATTTCGGGATCGTATAAAAATGTTTTTTCCATAGGAACTTTATTAGGTTTTCTACAATCAACAATAGGCATAACGACGCGTCGGGTATGAACCGGGCGCGGGTCAAAAGTCATTTCTAATTTTGTAGTTGGTTCGATTCGGTCTTGTATTCTAGTATCCAGAGATTCTCTCCTGGCTACATTTTGAATATATATGTATTTACTAGTATCCATATTATATATAATATATAAATATATTTTGTAAAACACCTAAAGAAATAATATTTGTTATATTTAATGTGTGGGATATTTGGAATTCTAAACAATGACAATAAAAAAGAAGAGATAACAACGTCATTTTTAAAAGGTAAAGGGAGAGGGCCTGAAAGGTCGGTATTAAATTTTTATGAAACCCAACAAGAAGACAATAATATTGTTCTGGGATTTCATAGATTAGCAATTAATGGTTATAATGTAGATAATTCGGAACAACCATTTGAAAAAAAAAATTGTATTTTGATATGCAATGGTGAAATTTATAATTGGAAATATTTACTAGAAACATTATTAAAAACTGAAAATATTGATTATGGTACATCCGATTGTGAAATTATTTTACATTTGTATAAAAAATATGGTATAGAATATACTTATCAAGTATTGGATGGTGTATTTTCCTTTATATTATATGATCAAATGTTACAAAAAATATACGTATGTCGCGACATGTATGGTGTTAGGCCGTTATTTATAGGTATGGAATCAAAATCATTGGGACAATTCCAATATTTTTTAGGTAGTGAAATGAAAATGTTTATAGATTTACAAAAAGATGAAAATTCAATGTTTATAACTCAAGTCAAACCTGGGTGCATATATACATTTGATATAGGGACTATGTATAAAATTAAAGATATGAAATGTAATTCTTTTATGAATTATGTTTTATACAATGAAAATATCATATTAGATAATATACGCAATTCGTTAATTGAAGCCGTAAAAAAAAGAGTAGATAATACAGACAGACCTATAGCGTGTTTGTTATCAGGTGGTTTGGATAGTAGTTTGATAACAGGTTTAGTTTCAAAAGTATTGGGTGGGTCTCGTGTTCAAACATTCAGTATAGGGATGAATGGTTCAGAAGATTTAAAATACGCCAGGAAAGTTGCTGATTATTTGGGAACAAATCATACTTCTATAACGTTAGAACAAGATGATTTTTTAAATGCGATAGAGGAAGTTATATATAGTATAGAAAGTTATGATACGACAACAGTAAGAGCTAGTGTGGGTAATTGGTTGGTTAGTAAATATATAAAAGAAAATTCAGATTGTAAAGTGGTATTTAACGGTGATGGTTCGGACGAAGTGACCGGAGGATATATGTATATACATTGTGCACCTAATTCATTTGATTTTGATAAAGAATGTAGAAAATTATTGGATAATATTCATTATTATGATGTATTGCGGTCAGATAGGTCAATATCATCACACGGGTTAGAAGCTAGAACTCCGTTTCTGGATAGATCATTTGTTCAAACATATTTATCAATACCACCAGATAAACGGTTTCATGTGAATAATAATAAATGTGAAAAATACTTACTACGCAAAGCATTTGAGAAAATGAATATATTACCGAATGAAGTATTGTGGAGAACAAAAGAAGCATTTAGTGATGGTGTTAGCGATAGTAAAAAATCGTGGTATGAAGTAGTGCAAGATTATGTTAAAGAAAAAATTTACAATGTAAAAAATGTAGATATATATATTCAGCAAAAAATAGATTATTATAAATGGACCAAAAATTTACCAAAAACATTAGAACAATTATATTATCGAGAAATTTTTCATAAATATTATAAAAACGCGGACAATGTGATACCTGAATTTTGGATGCCAAATTTTGTTGAAGCAAGTGACGCAAGTGCTAGAACATTGGATATATATAAAAAACACACGAATGTGGAAGAAGAATAAGGAAGAACAATCTACTTATTGTTAATGAATATTTAGTTGAATAAATTTTATTTATAATTTATATAAATGAAATTTATAGAAAAAACATATGATTCAATATCACAAATTATTGTAATATTATATATATTTTTAATATTTGGTTTATGGAATAAAGCGCCGCATTATTTGGAAAATGTATTTTTCTTTACAAATATATTCATTGGGTTAATATTTATTATATATTTTAATCCATTTACAAAAACACAATTCAAACCATACCATAAAAAAATGGTATTCTGGTCAGGTGTTGCTTTAATTGCCAATTTATCAATTGATAATATTTGGGAAAAAACGTATAATTTCAAAAAAGATGTGGAAGACGATAGTAAAGAATTAAGTAGAAAAGCCAAAAAAAGATTAAAAAAATATTTTGAATTTTTAATAAATACGATATTAAAAATGTTATCTTTATTGATAGGTTTTATACAAAATAATTCAGCTTATTTAAATGAAAGAATAAAACAAAATGTTTCGATTTTATTTGAAACTATTTTTGGAAAACCAAAAGCTAAAGAATCAGTTATTCGTATTGTTGGAAATAAGCGCACCTGAAATATCGGTAGTTTCAATAATTTGATTTGCTAAATTATTGGCAAAGTTTATCATAGAAGTAAGAGCAGGACCAGAATTAATATTTCTAACAGTCTGTTCTAATATAACTTCTAAATTTATATCATTAGTTGATATGGTATTGGGTGACACCTCATTGGATGATATATCGTTGGATGACACATCATTGGATGATATATCATTGGATGATATATCGTTGGATGACACATCATTGGGTGACACCTCATTATTAGAATGATCACGTATATCGAATCTGCAAACAGGACACCGTGATGAATGGTTAAACCAATTTTTTAAATTATGTGATTTAAAAATATGACCACAATATTTAATTTTTAATATATTATCACTAGGTACAAATTCTTGTTGGTCAATAGGACATCTTGTTTGGTCTGATGTATTTTCAATATTTTCAAATGTATCAGATATAGTTGCGTTATTTATTTGTTCTTCGCAAGGAGTAATAGGAATACTTGTTAATGTTCCTGGTTGGTATTCTCCAAATGTAAACGAAAATCCACCATTATTAGTTCTAGTAAAATCTCTAAATATATTATTAAGGCTTGTTTGCGTAGACATATTATTTTGTGGTGGAGGTGGTGGTGGGGGATGTGATGGTGGAGTAGGACTAAATATAGAATTCATTGTACTTCTACGCAAAGGTCTATTTATTATGGGTGATCTAGATTGTCTACGATAATAACGATTAGAACGGTTCGAAGACGAAACACTTCGACCCAAATAAGATGGAGTGTTCATTTGTCTAGCACTTCTTCTTGAATTATCCAAAAGATTCAATGAATCAGAAATTAATATATATTGCCTTTCAATGGTATTATCTATTAAATTATTTAACATTTTAATTGAATTTTCATTCGAATCTATAAATGATTGTAATAAATTAATAGGTAAAACAGTAATTTCATTATTCGACATAATATATAATACTACTATATTTTGTTTAAATTAAAAAGAATATAAATAATGTTTTTTATATATTAATATGTCTCTTATGGAAGAAAAAAAAAACAAATATGAAGGATTAGGGTTGACTGGTTTGGCTAATTTAGGAAATACGTGTTTTATGAATTCAGCACTCCAGTGTTTATCGCACACATACGAATTTAATGAATTTTTAGATATGGAAACATTTAAAAATTTTAAAGCAAAAAATGTAAATGCGTTAGCATTATATGAGTGGAATGAATTGAGAAAATTAATGTGGAGTGAAAATTGTATTATTCAACCCATTAAATTTGTTACAAAAATACAATTAATTGCAAAAAAAAAAGAAAATGATAACTTCGTAGGATGGAATCAAAATGATTTAGAAGAATTTTTGACATTTTTATTTGATTGTTTTCATGATGCAATAAAAAGAGATGTGGAGATGAAAATATCTGGAGATATAGATAATAATCAAGATAAGATGGCAGCAGCTTGTTATAAAATGATGAAACAAATGTATAAAAAAGAATGGAGTGAAATAATTAAATTATTTTATGGAATTCATGTTTCGACAGTAACGAATAAATCAAATTATATAAGTCATTCACCAGAACCAGTTAGTATTATAAAATTATCCATAGCAAAGAGACGTGGAAATACAATATACGATTGTTTTGACAATTATATCAAACCTGAGTTAATTGATGATATTATTACAAATGAAGAAAATAATACGAGAGAAACGTGTGAAAAATCAATTAAATTTTGGGAATTACCTGATATATTAATTTGTAGTTTAAAAAGATTTTATAATAATGGAAGAAAAAATCAAGAATTGGTAACATTTCCATTGGATAATTTAGATTTATCAAAATATGTAGTAGGTTATGATTCAAAAGAACATGTTTATGATTTGTATGGAATTTGCAATCATAGTGGCGGAACAATGGGAGGTCATTATACTGCGTATGTAAAGAACGCTAACGATAAATGGTATGAATTTAATGATACAAGAGTAACTGAGATAACTAATTTATCAAAATTAGTATCTCCATATGCTTATTGTTTATTCTATCGTAAAAAAAAATACAACTAATTATATATATAAGAATGGAAGAACAAAATAAAAAAATGCAAGTAAATGTTTCATCAAATACAGGGTTACCTAATTTATTCAGTCCAATAAATGATACAGTATATAAAGTTAATCCCACGATTTTGTTTGTATTGTGTTTGATAATAATTTTATATTATACTATTTTTAGTTATTTAGGAGAACCTGCTTCATCTATGGAACCATTGAAAGTTTCAAAAGGTTTAAATTCGCTGGAAATTTTATTATGGGGTTTATTTTTATTTTTAGTAATGGTAAATGGATTGCAATATTTTTTTAATTTAGACATTAAAGCCAGTATAAAAAATTTATTTACTGAAACACCAGAAATTGACATAACATTATCCGCTCCCGATCCAATAACAGAAGATGAAGAAGAATCTGCCGAAAAACAAAGAACGAAACCACAAGTATTTCATATAGGAGATAATAAATATACATACGATGATGCAAAAGCATTGTGTAAGGCATATGATTCTAAATTGGCAAATTACAAACAAGTTGAAGAATCATATAAAAAAGGTGGGGAATGGTGTAGTTATGGTTGGTCAGAAAATCAAATGGCATTGTTTCCAACGCAACAAGAAACGTGGGAAAAATTACAAAAAATAAAAGGACATCAAAATAATTGTGGTAGACCAGGTATAAATGGAGGATTTATAGGAAATGAAAATGTAAGATTTGGTGTCAATTGTTTTGGAACCAAGCCTGAGGCGAGTGATGATGAATTACATTTAATGAATAATGCAACGGCAATGCCTTTAACAAAAGAAGAACGTTTGTTAGATGCAAAAGTATCAAAATTTAAGAAAAGTATTGATGAGATATTAGTATCTCCATTCAATTATAATAATTGGAGTCAGATATAAATACAAAAATTAAAGACATGAATAATTAGTTTTAGGAATATTAGGTGTCATAAGAAAATATATAATCAAAAAAAGGTTGAAAACATAAAAAAAGAATATTTGTCGAATATAATTAAATGATGTCCTATAAAGAAGTTATGGATGAAGCATATGATATAGACCAAGTAGATCTAATGGTTCATGATTCAAAGTTGAGCGATAGTGTTGAAAAGAAATTCAAAAAGAAATTCAAAAAGGAATTCAAAAAGGCACTTAATAAACAACTGAGAAAAAAACGAAAAAAGAAATCAATGAAAAATAAAAAAAAGAGAAAAAATCGAACGTTCAAAAAATTGAAGTAAATAATATTAAATATTTAATTAATATTATTAAAATGAAGTTGATAGATTGTAAACAAAATAAACGATACTTGTTCTTCTATAGTGAAGAAGCTAATAAAAAAACCAAATATTTTATAGGAAATTTTAATTTGTTATTTCCAAATGAACTAATCGTATCAAAGTGGGAACGTGATGGAAAGGATCAAGAAGGTATTTTATCCATACCTAGAGCATGGATAAATAATGCTATGACATTAAATGATATAGTTGATAATACTATATTACCCGATGATATAGTATTAAAAATAGGGCAATATTAAAATTATTACAAAATTTTTGTATTTATTTTTTTCGTCTTCTTGTGCCTCGCGAGTGCTTTTTTTTAAGTTTCTTTCTTTTTGTACAAGGTTTTTTTTTAACTACATATGGTTTTGTTATACTTCTTTTGTGTAAATTCAATAATTGTTCATAAATATCTTCTGGAATAACATTATCTTCTGTTGTTATATTTTCATCTTTTATATTATTATCTAGACGAGTATCTACATTAGAAGGTATGAAAAGATGTAGACCTGCAGGAGTAATCAAACCATTATGTTTTTCTAAAATTGGTATATCATTTTGTAAAAATAAATTTTTTATATTGAAACCTAAACTTTCAACGTCTCCTTTTTTATTTTTTGTGTATATATAATCATTTTGATCTAATTCATTTTTTAAATCGGGAATTGAGAATGATTCCATTATATATATAATTATTTATTATTTATATGATTTTGTAGTCCAATCATATTTATTATTTGTAACATTTATTGTCTTAATTTTTTGTTTTATTTGTGTTTCATTTTTCTCCATATCCTTTTTAATAAATGGTTCAGCTAAATCCGGATTACAATAAAAATATTCTAAATCATAATTTTTCACACAATTGTCATAAACAATAGATAAAATATCAACTTGTTTTTGCGATATATTATCATCATAAAAATTGGGAAACGTGAATGTTTTTTCACAAAAATTATCAATTCTATCCGTTAATTTGTATTCAAAATCCTGAAAATGATTTTGTTCAATAATATTTTGTATACCGTCAATTTCAATTAGAACATCTGGTGGGTATATTTCTCTAAATTTTTGTTCGTAAGTTTTATCATTTTTGTCATATTTGCGGTCGTCTTTCTTTCTTTTAACACATGGCATTGTTATAATATAAATAACTTGCCATTTCGTTTTTAAATTGGTTTTCATTATTAATTTCATAACCATTTTGCTTGCACATTAAAATCAAATTTTTACAAATTTCATCACATTTTTCATAAACTTTTATATTTTCATCATAATAACTGTTCAACCAATATTGAAAATCATTTTTATTATTTATTTTCATATTTTCTCGTAGAGAAGCGTGTAATTCTTGTAAATTATTCATTATTTAAAATAGATTTTCTACTTTAAATTATTTAGTTATATAATCTTTTGATATTGGATTCATATTTGCTCTCACGACTATTTTTAACAAATTTAATGATCGCTGAAACTTGTTCTCTATTTTCAATACATTCATTCAAACATTTTTCGAGGAATTTAAATGTTAATGGTGATGTAATTTTAGTATTTTGAAACTTTAATTTCCCATCAGAAATTTCAATAGTGGCGTGTCCTAAATTATTTTCTTCGGTATAAACTAAAATTTTATCAGTAATATTATTTTTTGTACTACGTATATCCTTTACACGATCTTTTAATTTTTTTTCTTGGTTATCTAAAGCCACCCATTCCTTAATATTCTTCTCGAATTCCATTTATTATATAATATCAATAAATTTTAATATAATTTTCATAAATATATTAAATTAGGTAATAATTATTTAACGGCGTCTACGACGGCTTCTGCTTTTGCGTTTGCGACTTCTGCTTTTGCGGCTCTTTTTACGTTTGGTCCTGCTTTTGCGTTTGCGGTTTCTGCTTTTGCGTTTGCGACTTCTGCTTTTGCGTTTGCGGCTTCTGCTTTTGCGGCTCTTTTTACGTTTGGTTCTGCTTTTGCGTTTGCGGCGACGTCTACGACCACCGACTTCTTCTTCTTCACCACCGACTTCTTCACCGCCTTTCATGCGTCTTCTACGGCTCTTTCTACGTGATTTGCGAGATTTTCCACGTTTACGGCTACGGCTCTTTCTGGAACGTTTGCGTGTTCTGCTCTTTCTACGTCTCTTACCACCTTTCATATTAAATAAACTTTTACCTTTTTTTGTTCCTTTAAATAAGGCAAACGTTGTCAATGCTGGCAAGCTTAATGCTTTTAAAAATCCACCCTTTTGGTTAGGCATTATAAATTATGGTTAGATTTTTTTTAACGCATTGATTATTAATTTACTACGCAGTAATAAAATAAATATCCCTAAAATTAATAAAAAACTGATTAGAACCAATAAAATAGAAATAAAAATATATGGATATATTTCTTGCATTAACATATCAATAACCGGTTTCATAATTTTTTTAAATTCATCTTTAACATCTTTTCGGTCTAAAATTTGAATACATTCTTTTAATAAAAATTCTTTTATGTTGTTACTCATTTATGAAAAGTAAATAAAAAAAAAATAAAATGCGGACTAGTTAGTATATTTTTTTGATAATAAAAATTAAATGAGTAGTATGGATTATAAATTGGATATTAGTTTTCCATTTGATAAAATCACTTTAGCAAATCCTTCAGGATTGCAAGGAGGTTCATATTTTTCAAAAATAAAGTTTGAAGAAGATGAATTATTATTTCAAACTCCTAAATGTTTAACAAAAAATGGTGTACACAAGACAGGTAAAAAAATTTATACGGATTTACAGTTAACATTTGATGATTCCGTATTTATTAATTGGGTGGAAAATATGGAAGAAAGAATAAGAGATTTGATTTATGAAAAAAGAAATATATGGTTTAACGTCGAACCAGATAGAGAAGAAATAGAATACAACTGGAATTCATCTCTTAGAACATACAAGCAAAAATATCAATTATTACGTGTTTATGTACCAAAATTAAAAAATTCCGGACAAGAACAAATACAGATATGGGATGAAGAACAAAATACACTGAGTTTAGACGATATACAATCAAAAAATAAATTAATAAATATTATAGAAATAACAGGTTTAAAATTTACAAACCAATCATTTCATTTAGAATTTTTATTAAGACAGGTTATGGTTTTTAAAGAAAAAAAATTATTTAATAAATGTTTGATAAGTTTGAACAATAAACCAAAAAAAGAAAATAATGAGACTGAAGATAATTTAGCAAAAGATGAAGAAACCGATATAAATAAAGATTTAGACAAAAATAAATATGCAATAAAAATCCAATCACTAACTCGTAGATTTTTGGAACGAAAAAAAAAAGATTTAGAAAAAAAGGATTTACAACAAAATATGGCTATAAAAATTCAACAATGGTGGAAAAAAAATAAAAAAGTATCAAAAGATTTAGAAAAAACGATAGAAATACCGGTTGATATAAAACCTTTAGAACAAATTAGCGAAGTAGACATAACTATTCCAGTTGAAAATGAAATAATGAATTTAAAGAAACCAGAGGATGTTTATTTAAATATTTATAAATCTGCCAAAAAAAAAGCAAAAGAAGCAAAGGCAATTGCGATAAAAGCATATTTAGAAGCCAAAAGAATAAAAAAAATATATTTATTGGATGAAGTTGATTCAACCGATTCCGAATCGGATGAAGATTTTTTAGATAGATAAGATTTGATTTAGGCATTTTATGTGTTTATTAAAAAATATTTTCCCTATTCTATTTATATAATGAACTTGAACAAATTGATTAAAAAGATTAGCAATAATCAATTATTAATGATTGTTGCAGCGGTGGCATTAGTATATGGTTTTTATCATTATTCTGGTCAAAAAATGCTTGTTACAGATAATATGGCTAACACGGCACAATCTCAAGCTGCATCGATGGGTGTTCGTCCAGCTAATCCTTTAGGAGGTAATGGGGGAGTGGGTTCCGCAAATGGACTAGGAACAAGCCAAAATGGATTGCAAGCGAACGCATCGAAGAAACGCGTTGTTGATCCCAAAGAATTATTGCCAAAAGCCGGTAGTTCTGAATTCTCAAAATTGAATCCTAACAATGGTGATCTTTCAAGTGTAAGTTTGTTAAAAGCTGGTCATCACGTAGGAATTAATACAGTAGGAACAAGTTTAAGAAATGCTAATTTACAATTGAGAAGCGAACCACAAAATCCTAGAATGTCAGTAGGACCATGGAACCAGAGCACAATATCTGGCGATACCTCAAGACGTAACTTAGAAATTGGTAATTAAATGTAAAATGTAAATAAATAATATAACATTTGATATATTATTTATTATATATATATGTCTTCATTTAAAGAAAATATGTTTGGTTATATTCTTATTGGATTTGTAGTTATGTTTTGTTTAAAAATTTATTCCGAATCAGATGCTTATAATTTGAAATGCATTGAATCCAGTGTAGATGGAAATACATATTGTGTTCGTGAAACGCCAAAATTAGAATTGGTTGCAAATTTATTAGCAACTGTAACTGTTAAATTAAAAAAATTGGTAAAACATATGGAAAAAAAATACCCAAAGCGTGAAAATGTTAAGCGTTTGGTGAATGGTTTTAATCCAAAAAAAATAAATGAAACATTGCCTACAAGTCAATTTACTGCATATTCTGAGAATAAAGGAGAAAAATTAGCTTTTTGTACAACAACTACAAAACGCGGGACAAAATTAATAGATGAAAATACATTGACATTTGTAGGAATACATGAGATTTCACATATAATGACCAAGAGCATAGGACATAAACAAGAATTTTGGAGAAATTTTAAATTTTTATTACAGAACGCAAAACAAATAGGAATATATCAACCAATAGATTATAAAAAAAAACCAAAGGAATATTGTGGTATGGATATTACGGATAATCCTTATTACGATTATTAAACTATTTTACCCATTGTTGATATTTATATATAATATTATTTTCTAATTTATAAGGACTTTCATACTTAAGTTGAAATTTACTAGGAATTTTTGGGAAAAAAACATCACATTCAAATTCGTTATCAATAACCGTAACCAATATTGAATTTACCAAATCATTTTCCAATGCATAATTGTATATTTGTGTTCCACCGATAATCCAGGTATTTTTATTTATTTCTGTATAATGATTTTTAATTAAATTTATATCGTTATAAACTATTACATTTTCTTGTTTGATTATATCTTTTTTAGATGATATAATTATATTTTTTCTTTTAGGCAAAGGTTTATATTTGTTAGGTAAACTATCCCATGTTTTCCTACCCATAATTACATTATTTTTATTTTCAAAAGAAGTAGTTAAATATTTAAATCGTTGTAAATCAGAAGATAGATGCCAGGGAATAGTATTTTTAAAACCCATTCCCCTATTTTTACACATAGCTACAATTATATTCATTTGATTATATAATTAATTATATATTATTTATTTATATATGTTGGAAATATTCAAAATTTTTTATAAGAAAAATGATGAAATAGAAAAAATATATGTTTTTGGCAAAGAAAATGATTTGGAAAAGGTTGAACGAGAAGCGTTGAAAAAAAAAGGTAAAGTAGAATATATAAATTCGTACATACATCCAGATGATACTGTTATGACAGTCAAACAAAAAATTTTTTATTTTTTAAAAAAACAAATACCAATAGATGAGATGTATTTATTTTCAAAAAAAAAAGAAACATTATCACCTGAAAAAGTTTTCAATGATTTAACACAAAATGGTTCTGTAAATTTAGATGCTCAAAAGATAAATAATTATTTTATCAACTTAGATAACGGTAATATGAAATTAGTAGAAGAAGAAGAATATTTATTTGAAGATTTCAAAACAAAACTAAAAGAAAGAGAATATGTTGTTGACATACCGTTAGGATTTAAATTTATAATTAAAAAGAAGCTATTGAATACAGTTGACCCTTATAAATTTGTTACCATTGATAATCTATTAAAATATAATTTTGAATATACATTTTCAGGGGAGAATAATAAATTATTATTTGAATATGGGGTTCTTATAGATAATACTATATATTTAACATATGCTGAAGATGTATTGTCTCATCACAGAACAAACGAAAGAGACATAATTAAATCATATTTTCCCAATTTATATAATGATTATTTGCGAAAAGATAATCAAATAACATTTCAAGATATTAAAAAAAATAGAAATGAAAAATTGATCAAAGATAATAAAATAAAAAATTTTTATGATGATAAGCAAAATGAAAAAGTCGATTTGTTTTATGAACTAAATGATAATAAATCAAATGATAATGAAACAAATGATAATGAAACAAATGATAATGGAATAAAAAAAATAATGTTTACCATACATCAAGACATGAAAATGAAAATACCTTTGGAAACAATATTTAAATTAATAAAGACAAGTGAAAAAGTACCATTGATAAAATATAATCCGGGTAACAGAAGAGAAAACATTTATAGATTGTATACAAATAAAATTTCAACCGATGGTAAAAAAATACCTTATTTATATAATTTTAAAAAAAAGAAAAATGAAATTATAAAAATAGGTGAAGCATTGGCTACGAAAAAGAAATTAGGATTTTATATACGTCATAAAGTAGAAGTAAAAGAAAAGGATAAGTTGATACATATTTTTTGTGAATTATTAGAAAATAGTTTAATGGAAGTTCATATTAATTTTGATAATGGAAAAAATATAGAAGATATACAACAAATTATTAAGGACACCATAAACAAAGAGATATTAGAACCAATATATACATATTTTCAAGACAGTGGACATAAATATTATAAATTTGAATCATTTGACCACCCTAATATTGAAATAAATAATATTGATTATATATTCAAAATTAAAAATGAAAAGGGTATTGATTTGAAGAACTATATAAATTTAATATCAAATATATTTGAAGTATCACAATCACTTTTAACAAGTAATAAAAGTATTGCTATGAGATACAAAAAAATTTCATATTATAATAAAATGAATGGGATTAATAGTTTTATCATTGAACAAATGCAAGTAGGTAAAGATAGTGAATATATTTTAAAATTATTAATTGATAATTATAATTTGTCGATGATTGAAGCAAAAGGATATATTGCCGCAATTTTAAATGAGATAAAAGTTCAAGTAGGTGTATATGAAAATAAAAAGATTTTTAGAGATCATCCGGGCTTTCCTATAGAAATATTTCAAACAACTGAGTTAATAAAAGATAAATATGAAAATATTAATATAGTTAAAGTCAATAAAATAAACAATATCAAATACATAAAATACATAAAAATGTATATTGGTTCATTATTTCAAATAATTTTGCAAGAAATAAATGATGTGAATAAAAAAAAAATAGAGCGGATGAATAATATAAAAGAGATATCTATAAAACAAGAAAAAGATAATATAGCTATAGTTGAAAAGGAATTTTCAAAACGATCTAGCGTTAGCATTGAAGATAATAAATTAGAATTATCCGATGACGACTCTTCAGATGATGATTTTTTGGATGGTCTGGGTTTTGGCGGATTAAGCGATGATGATGATGAGGAAAATTCGTTAAAGATTTCCAACAATGAAAAAGGTTCAAGCGATAAATCGCAAGATTTGGATAATCTAGATTTATCTAACGATGAGGACGATGATGATAATATGGTTGGAACATTGACAAAAGCAAAATCAAAAGGAAAATCAAAAGGAAAATCAGAAAAGTTAGAGAAACTAGATTTGAATAAAGATTTAAATAATATTAAATTAAAAGGTTCAAAAAGTTTTTTTATAAAACGATTAAGAGCTAGAGACCCTGGATTATTCAGCAATAACGATCAAGATGAAAATTTTCAAGCATATACAAAGGCATGTCAATCGCAATATATGAAACAACCAATAGCATTAACGGACGAAGAAAAAAAATGGATTGATGCTAAAGACATATCAGATAATATTAAATCATATGATGAACATATTACATATGGTAGTAGTGATAAAAATAAAAATCATTATATATGTCCTCGTTTTTGGTGTTTACGTGACGATGATAATCAGGGGAGACAAAGAAGTTTAAGTGTAAAACAAGTAAACGATGGTGCGTGTGGTGGATGGGACGCTGTAATTCCATGGGAAAAAGATAAAATGAAAGATAATGGGGATATGGTTCCACCAGGTAAAAGAATTATAGAGATAAATAGTGAAAGAATGAATTTATTAAATCATTATGATAAAATAAAAAAGGATAACGAAACTGCTCCAGGTGCCGATGGGAAAGGTTTATTAAGTAAAATAGTATACAAACCATATATTCCAAATTTTCAAACAAAGAAAGGAGATAAAATGTGTTTACCATGTTGTTTCAAAAAGGCTAGTTATGCTGCCGATGAAGAAGAAGTCTATAGCTTAGTTGAAAGACGGGATAAAGAACAAATAAAAGCAAAAAAAGATCAACGTTATAAATATATGTATGAACCGTCTTCCAAAATGCCAAAATGTAAAAAAAATGAAAAATGCATGGTGGAAAAGGGTAAGGATAAGGGTAAAGTAATTTGGGAAAATATTGTAGGTGAAAAAACAAAAAGAGGATTTTCTATAAAAAATAGTTATCAGAGGAATGGAAAGACAAAAAAAAAACCTGAAGGTGCACAACAAAAAGCATATGAAAAATGTGACGCAAAACCTAAAAATAATAATATAAAAGATGAGTATTTTGAAAGACGACAAAAAGAAGATAATGAAGCAAAAATTGAAGCAAATGATTCACCTGGGGAAGAATCCGATGATTCAAATGTAAATGAAAATCCTTTAACAGTCGCATTTCCTTTACAGAATAAACAATTGGGATATTTATTACCACAAATATCAAAATTTTTACAGTATAATGTTGTAAATAAATGTTATATTAGTATAAATGATACTGGTTTGAAATCCAATACATATTGTTTATTACGTAAAGGTGTAGAAAGGAAAAAAAATCAAACATTTTTATCATGTATTGCAAATTTATATAATGATATTTCAAATCATAGTAAAAACAGTAAAAAAGAGAGAACTATAGTAGAAGATGTTATTACCGTAAATCAACTTAAAAAAAATATATTAGATAATTTAGATATAGATAAATTCATTTCTTATCATAACGGTAATTTAATAAAATTATTTGAAACAAAAGATAATAAAAAACCTTCAATTAGTAAAAAAATAAAAGATAGCAAATATTTTAAACATAAAAAAAAATATATAAGATGGAAAACAATTTCTGCTTATGAAAATTATAAAAATTTTATTAACAATAATTCGGAAACAATAGATTATAAATATTTATGGGATATTCTATGTCTTCCTAGTAAAGAAGGAGGTTTATTTCCTAATGGAATGAATCTAATTATATTAGATAGTCCTAATGATGATGTTACTGGAAAAATTCAACTAATATGTCCAACAAATGCTTATACAAATACATTGTTTGATCCTGAAAAACTATCAGTCATACTTTATTCAATGAATAATATATACGAGCCATTGTTTTGGTTTAATAAATTAAATAAGAAGAAAGGTAAGAAAAATCTTTATAAAATCATAAAAGCGTTTAATAGTGATAATTTAAAGCAAATTTCCCCAGGACTGAAAGATATTTTAAATTTCACAATGGAACAATGTAAGCCATTTGTTAAATCAACAACAAGTGATTTCCAAAATAATATTAAACTAGACACCTTATTAGATTATATAGGAGATATAAGAGATAAAGGAGATAAAAATATATATAAGGTTGAAAAACAAATAGTAAATTTTAATTTAAAAGTTATAGGTATAGTAATATCCGACAACAATACAAATAAAATATTTTTACCATGTAGACCTTCAAATATAAAAGTAGATTTAGATTATGGATATTTTGATGAAATACCAATGATGGAATATAGTAAAACAATAGATTTATTAAATGAAATTAAGAATCACAATAAAAAAATTTTATGCAAACCTAAAAAAAAAGTAATAGATGTCACTGGATTTATAATTGGTATAATTACAGAAACAAATCAATTCGTTAAGGTGGTACCGAAGACACATCAAAAGAGTATCACTGACGGAGCGGATGATGGCTTAGACGAAATAAAAAATGAAAAAGACGAAACACAAGATTTTATAAAATTAGACAATCAGTTAATTATTAGTAAGAAATTTGATAAGAAGAGACAATCAATAGCGAATAAAATTAAATTGGAAAGTAATTTTTACAATATGTTTCGTGGAATATTTCGCAATGTAATTAATAAAAATGGAAATTTAAAATTTAAAAAGGAGATAAAAAAAATAATAAAAGAAAATTCGATATATCGAGATAAAATACAAAATATAAGAGAAGTGATACGCGAATTAATGGATCCAAAAATAAAATGGACGAAATCAAAAATATTTGATAACGATATAGAAATAAAAGATATGGTTAAATGTCTGGGATTAAATGAATCTAAATGTAAAAAAGGTAAAACTAAAGAATTTTGTAGTTTTTCTACACAAACAGACAAATGTCAAATTTTTTTACCTGAATATAATTTATTTTTTACAGAAGTTAAAAATAATACAATGTATTATTTGAAATTAGCAGATGAATTAATAAGGTATCCAAGACTAAATAAATTTATATTGAATCCTAGAACATTTTTGAATTATAGAGAAATTAATTATAATTTACATGATAATGAAATTATATTATTAGGAGTGTTATTACGTGATGAATATTTCAACAATATTAAACTTCAAAAAAATAGTGATTTTGTCAATCAAAAAAATATATATGATATAGTTAATCCTATAGATAATCATAATAATAACATATTTAATTTGGATTATATTAAGAGAACAAAAGAAAACGTCCAAGTACCAAAAGAAAAAGTGGAAGCAAAAGTGAAAGCAAAAGTGGAGAATAAAGAAAAAGTGAAAGCAAAAGTGGAGAATAAAGAAAAAGTGAAAGCAAAAGTGGAGAATAAAGAAAAAGTAAACGAAGATGATTTCAACAAATTATGGAATGTATCTACATGTAAAAGAAATGTTGATTTTCAGAATAAAAATGATCAAAAAAAGGGAGGTAATTTACATTTTATAACAAATGAAATATTGAGCGAGAAAGATAATAATATATTTAGAAGAGATTTTTATAAACCCACAAAACAATGTTCATTTGAAATAATAAAAAATATTATATTCTTACATACAAATAAGAAGATAGGTGATGATGAATTAAAGGAAATATTAATTAATAAAATGACAAGTATGAAAAATAATATAACATATAGAATTGTACACAAGGTTATTCAAATTGAAAAGAAATTTTCAAAAAAAAAAGAGTTGATGAAAACAAGAGATGAAAATGTTATTAAAGATTGTATAGACATTGATGATTATTATTTAACATGGTATGATTATATGATTTTGGCAAGTCACTACAAAATACCATTGATATGTTTTAATAGTAGTCATATGTCTAAAATACAAATGAAAACCGGATCTGTCCGTTACCCTTATACTGTAATTAATAAATCATCAAATTATTATTATGTTTTGATAGGTAATAATGTAAGAATAGAACCAGGAAAAACAATACCTTATAACCCAAATTACTGTTTATTAAAATATAATGGTCTTCGTAGAATAAATAAAAAAAATATAATCAAGTTTGATGAAATGGTTAAAAATAATTCATATAAAAATGTGGATGATTATTTTAATAATATATTATTTAGACAAAAAATAATAATGAAAGAAAATAAATAATTATAATTGATATAATATAATTATTTATGTCTACCATGATAATTGGGTAACCGATAGTCATCAATCCTACGAATTGATTGTGGTGATGCAGGTGTTGAAGTAGTTGATTGGATTGAAATATCTGAAGGAGTTGGTGAAGGAATTGGGGAACGTAATATTTCAGCACTGGGTTCGAAAACATTTTCTGGCGTATATCTACCAATTTGTTGTCTTATTGAAATAGCATCATCAGACATATCTTTGATATCATCTGTGATTTTTCGAATAATAGTAATAATATCTAAAAATTTATTGATTAACATATCACGATGTTTATTTCTTATAATGGGATTAAAAGAATATTTTTGTTTGATATAGTGATATAAATGATTTTTAAAATGCGATACATATATTTTTTTTATAGAATAAGTAACAACATTGCTCACTTGTATATTTGCCATTTCAGTTGGGTAATCATTATTCATATTAATTAAATGTTCAAATTTATCATATATTGTTGCATTTATATTAAAGTTATCAATAGAGTATTCTCTTAAAAAAGGAAAACTATTCGCGATAAATGTATCAACGTTAAAATTATATTTAAAATATAATTGAATAATAATAGGAATATTGTAATTAGAATACAACAAATTGAAATAAATATTATATAAATTATGTTTTTTAAATACGATATTTGTATATGGATTTTTTAGTGACAGAGGTTTTGAAAATAACCCTTCGGTATTTGTCAGTGCGGTTTTCCATAATGTTAATATGTCTATTAAAGTAAATGTGTATATCATATTCGAATGTACCAGGGTTAGTTTTTTTGAACTATCAATGTCTGATAAATTTTTGTCCATAAGTAAATTTACTTTATTAGAGTATGTTTTCATTTTTTTCATCTTCCATAATCTTGCAAATTTTTTAAGCGAATTCATTGTTTTTTTTGCTTGTATATAAATATGTTCTGCGCCAGAATCGGTTAAAAAACTTATATGTAAATAATAAAAAAATATTGGATTATGAAATCTCACAGCATCAAAAAAAATAATTTTATACTGTTTTTTATCTTCATATTTTTCAAGTATGTTGTCAATAATATTTAATAATACAATCATTTTATATTAAATATTATTTTTTTTTGAGATTTAAAACCCGGGGTCATATTCAGTATCAATGTTGCCCAAATCTTCAGATTTTATATATTTAGTCGTATCATTTAATTTAATATTTTCCATAGAGCATTTTTCTTCAACATGCTTGTAAATATCATTTGTAAAGTCTTCTTTTTGTTCTAAAGATTTATCACCAAGTTCGTTCATTTTATCAATATCTAAAATTAACTGAAATGAGCTTGTTCCAAAATAACCTTCTTGTCCACACATTATGTTGGATGAAACCCCAGTCATTAAATCTAACTCTCCATGTTTCGCGGCTCGCAAAAACATTTCAGGAGTTTCTTCAAAACTAGCTTTTGCTATTGGACCAATATCATCATTATTTATCCCGTGTCTAAATATTGAAACCATTTTTTTTGTTGCGCACATTCGGTCACATAATAAATCCAAATGATGTGTATTAATATATGTTCCATCAAAACTGATAGCTTCATCAAATTCATTATATACCGATTGTCTGGCGGCTTCTATCCCTAATAAACGATAAATTTCTTGAATATCATTACTGAATGTTCTGGAAAAATCAATATCATCTCTCCCTAAAATATCTAATAAATTTGTTCCTACAGTATCCAATACCCATATATCTTTTGGAATCCAATTTCCATTGTTTTTCTTCATACAATTTTTTATAGTTCTCGCGTTGATTTTGTTAATATTTTTAATACCTTTTAAAATTATATTATTCAATATATTTTCTTGTAAATTTCTTAACATATATATTTCATCGGATTGATCCAATGATGATTTTTTATTTTTAAATAAAGATTCCACAATTCTTATTCTAAACACTAAATTTGATGCATTAAAATCGGAATAAATACATTGTATTGTAGATTTGTAACTATTTTTAATAGCAAAATGTATATCGTCCATGTTTATATTTTGTTCTAACATTGATTCTCTATCCATTTCAAATCGAATAATCCACTTAGACATTTCAGCTTTATCTTCTATGTTACATCCATCCGTTCCTTCAATCATTTTTTCGAACATATTGTATTCTTTCATTAAATCTTTATCTTCATCGATAAGTGTTGCCATTTTATCAGGGTCAAAACAAATAGATACTTTTTTAGTTATATCACGTAAACAAGTATATTCTAATTTATATTTCAATTCCAGAGCTTTTTCTACAGATTCTTCATCTTCATCTTTTAAATAAATAGTAACCCCGGGTTTCTTGGGATTTGCGCTTAGTGACAAAATTTCCTCAATTCTAGGAACACCACGGGTAACATTACTTTTACTAGCTACACCAGCAAAATGAAATGTATTTAAAGTCATTTGCGTAGTTGGTTCACCTATACTCTGTGCACTAATCATTCCAACCATTTCACCGGGATGTACTAATGATTTTTTATATTGTAAAACAATGGTCTCTAGTAATAACATCACACCTTTTTTATTGAATTTATTTACCAATAACAAATCCTTGGGGGATAAGTGATAATAAAACGCAATTTTGAATAATTTTGTAGGTGCAAATAATTTCATTTTTTCTAATGATTTATAGGTTTGATCTAATAAGTCATATACTTCTTGTGGTGTAATATTAACAATGGAATCTTTTTGTATATGTAATTGATTTAGAACATTTGTTATAATTCTATAGAAATTTACAGGTATATGAATTCTAATATTATCTTCATATTTAAATACGTGCTTGACTAAATTTTCACGCGACTCGAGCATAATTGACAATATTTTTTTAGTAGATTCTTTTAATTTATTATTTTGAATTTTTATTCTTTTTATAGTATCTTTTGTAAAATTGGTGGAATAAATATCATTTTTATCTAATGTTGGCATTTGAAAATGGGCATATATTTGTTCGATTGACATTTTTGTCAGTGGCAATGTCTGATTTTCTGTTTTACAAGAATCAATACAATCATATCCATATTTAAATTGGATAATTTTATTTTTATTATTTCTAGCGGTCATATCATAAGCTACTTTAATATCTTCCAAACCTTTAATTAATCTTCTCTGAATATAACCAGTTTGACTGGTTTTAACTGCTGTATCAATAAGACCAATTCTACCACCAACCGCATGAAAGAACATTTCTTCTGGAGTTAATCCCTGTATAAATGATGATTCGACAAATCCCCTAGCTTCAGGAGAATCGTTAAATTTAGTATAATGTGGCAATGTTCTGTTGTCAAACCCATAAGGAATACGTTTTCCATCTACATTTTGTTGTCCCAAACAAGAAATCATTTGCGCAATATTAAGTGTTTTGCCTTTACTACCTGCTTTTACCATGATAACAAATTTATTATCTTTAGATAAACTTTCTCTACCAATTTTTCCGGCTGCCGATGCAGCTTCATTTAATAAAGAATTCACTTGAGTTTCAAATTCTTCGGCATTACTTCGTCCGGTGTTATTATCAAACACTCCCAAATGTAATTGTTGGATTAAATTATTTACATCTTGTTTCTTTTTATTAATAGCATTTGTAATTTTTTCATTTGTTTCATTATTAGCTATTAAATCACTTATACCAACACTATATGAACTTTTTTTCATATATTCAGTAACAATAAATTGTAATTCATCTATAAATTGCGTGGCTCTATCGTGACCAAAATCATTAAATATTCTTTGAATCAATCCCTTTGAATTACCATCCAATACCCCTTTATCAATTTGTCCTCTTAATATATCACCATTTACAATCTCAATAATATTATTTGTATTTTTTTTATTATCTGTTTCCGAAAAACCACCATTCTTTAATTTACAACTCATCTGTGGAAGAATTTGCGACAATATATCAAAGTTGGTTAGCTTATTTTTATTTTGAATTTTACTTACATCAACATTTTGAACTCCCATTAATAAATTCATAGCATCTCTTTGTGAGAAGTTGATATTACTTCTAGTCAGTCTGTAGGTGCTTAACAGTGAATCTTGAAATATACCAATGATAGATTTATTGTTAGCAGGACTGATAATCTGTTTTGTAACAATGGCCAAATTTCTTAACTCAGAAGCGGCCTCTATATCTTGAGGACCGTGTAAATTCATTTCATCACCATCGAAGTCAGCATTATATGGTTTTGTATCTGCAACATTCATCCTAAATGTACTGCCTACGTGCATAATTTTTACAAGATGACACATCATAGACATTCTATGTAAGGTGGGTTGTCTATTAAATAATATAGGGTCGCCATCTTGAAGATGACGATGAATAATATCACCGTATTGTAAATCAATAGAATTACGGTCAACTTGTCTTAATGAAATATTATCTCCATTGTTTTTTTCCCAAATATTAGCACCGGGCCATTTATCAGGACCATTTATTACTAATTTTGTTAAATAATTTTTGTTTCTTTTATTAACAAACACCTTCACCGTAATGTTCTTAGCAATTTTCAAAGGAACGCCCAATTCCTTGATAGATAGAGATGGATCTGGACCAATAACGGATCTAGCACTGTAATCAACTCTTTTTCCCATTAAATTACCTCGAACTCTACCCTGTTTACCTACCAATCTTTCCTTAATTGATTTTAATGCACGACCGGAACGTTGTGCAACAGATGCAACACCTGGAATTTTATTATCTATCATGGTTGCAACATAATATTGTAGAACGGTATGCCAATCGTCGATAACTTTTGATGGGGCATTGCTTTCTATTTTTTCTTGTAGTGTTTTGTTGGCTTTTATAATATTAACAATAATATGTGATATATCGTCTTCGCTTCTCTGTTGTGCGTCGTGTTTAACAGATGGTCTTACAGCTGGAGGAGGGATAGATAGTGCTTGACATATCATCCAATCTGGTCTTGACCAGATAGGACTAAATCCCATAAAATGTATATCTTCATTATTTATTCTACGAAATATTTTTATAACCAATTCAGGAATTAATTTCATAATCTTTTTATCTTCTATTTGCCCATCTTCATTGGCTATTTTATCGGTGTTTTCCCACTCAGCGTATATTGTTGCTAAACCTTCTTTTGTTATTTTCTTTGGTTTTTTACAACCACATCCATCATCAGTTTCTTCTCCACAACGTTTAATTTTATTACATAATTTGAATATTGCATCCCATCGTTTTTTATTTGACAATGTTAACAAATTTTTGTGTTTTTTTTTATTAATTAATAATTTACTACATTTTAAACATACACATCTCAGTATTTTCAAGATTGTGTTTAAAAATTGTATATAAAACACTGGTCGCGCCATTTCAATATGACCGAAATATCCTGGAGTTTTTATATAGTTATGACCATCAGTTGGGCATATAAATCCAGGTTCCAATACACCCATACGCGGATCAAATAAACCTCCTATCACAGGTTTATTATTTATATAAGTGTCTCTTGTCACAATTTCAGCGACAGATCCACGACGTATTTCTTCTGGACTTAATATGCTAAACTGAATTCCAATTATTTTAGACGGTTTTTCATTTTTTTCATTCATTAAAGAGTATGATACATAATATTTAGATTGTTTTTTAATCAATTTATTCAAAAATTAAGTATTTTAACCATAATTAAATTAAAATTGATAAAACATATAAAAAATTTATTCTTTAATAATACAAATGAGTGAACCTGAAAAAAAACAAAAAAATAAATTAAAAATGGTAATCCATAAAAAATCTCCTAAAAACAAAAACAAAAATAGAAATAGAAAGAAAAAGGACAAAAAAGTATTTTCAAAAAAATATAAAAATAACGAATCAAGTGATAGCGATGATTCTGAATGGATTCCAGATGAACGTGCTCAATCATATAGTGAAACCGATGAATATTCTGATGTATCTGAGTATGAAAATGAAAATTTACAAGACGATTCAATTAATAAATTAATTGGTAAACTATTTCCAAAAAAAACAGTAAAAGAAAAGAAAGAACAATTAAAAAAAATAGATAAATTTGTTAAAAAAGATAAAAAGAAAAAAAGAAAAAATAAACGAGAGGATATACTTGAAAATAAAAAAATAATACCAAAAAAGATGAAGGATACTAATGAAAAATCAAAACATTCTATGAAAACAAGAAAAAAATGGAAGAGAAAAAAACAAGAAAGTGAGGAGGAAAGCGAAGAGGAAAGTGAAGGGGAAAGTGAGAAAGAATGTGAGGAAGAATGTGATGAAGAATACGAGGAAGAAAGTGATGAAGAATTTGAAGACGATTTAGCATCCAATTATTATGTTGATGATGATGAAGAAATGTATGATGATATTGCAGGTCCATTGTCGGATGATTTGACAGATGAAGAATTAAAGGAAATGTTAAAACAAAATATGAAATTTAATATAATTTTTACAGTTGGAGATCAACACGGAAATGAGTATGGTCACGGATATGAAGTTTATGATGATGAAGTTTACGAAGATGAGGAGAACCATGGTGAATTTGAAGAAGCGGTTGAAAAAGAACAAAAAAAAATAAAAGAAGAATCTGAATTTATTAAAGGAGAATCTGTTAAAGTATTGTATAAAAAAAAATGGATAGATGGTAAAATACTTAAAAAAAATAAGGTAAAAGTAAAAAAGATAAAAAAACCTCAATATCGATATGATGTTAAAGCGTGGGTTAAAGAAAACAAAAGTAAAGAAATGACAAACGTTAAAAATAAATATCTAAAAAAAATGACACCAGAAGAAACTGAACAAACCACATTAAATGAATTAAAAGAATTACTTAATATGCGTAAAACGAAGGGAAAAAAAGAAATGATGGAAAGATTTGAAGAAATGTGTAAAATAAATGATAAACATAATGACATTAAAAAGAAAAAAGACGATGAAGAAACAAAACGAAAAAATATAGGAACTTTGCGAAAAATGCTAAGAGAAAAGAATGTGATGAATGATTTTAAATATTTTAAGAATATGGAATTAGAAACACAAGAAAAAATATTGGATCAGTTGCGAGAAGTAAAAAAATTCAGTGATGTAGAAAAACCATATAGGTTAGCTTTATTGGAATCCGATATACCTGTAGCGTTTAAAGCTAATGCTTTGCGAAAAATAAATACGTTACAATATATGGATCCCGGTTCAGGTGAATATTATAAAATAAAACAATGGGTAGATGGTTTTATGAGAATACCGTTTTGTAAAAATGCTACATTGCCACTTACAATCGATGATGGTATTGATAAGTGTAATGATTTCTTAGAAAAATCAAAAAATATATTGGATGATGCGGTATTTGGATTGGATGATGCAAAAATGCAAATTATGCAAATGATGGGGCAATTGATTAGTAATCCTGATTCGGTGGGTTCGGCGATAGCAATTCAAGGACCAATGGGAACTGGAAAAACTACGTTAGTTAAAGAGGGTATTAGTAAAATATTAAATAGACCTTTTGCGTTTTTAGCATTGGGTGGCGCAACAGATAGTAGTTTTTTGGAAGGACACTCATATACTTATGAAGGAAGTATATGGGGTAAGATTATGGACATTATCATTAATAGTAAATGTATGAATCCAGTATTTTATTTTGATGAACTGGATAAAGTAAGCGATACTCCAAAAGGTGAAGAAATTATTGGTATATTGACACATTTAACCGATACTACTCAAAATAATTGTTTTCATGATAAATATTTTGCCAATATAGATTTTGATTTAAGTAAAGCATTGTTTATATTCAGTTATAATGATGAAAAAAAGGTTAATAAAATCTTAAAAGACAGAATGTACACAATTAAAACAAAAGGATACGATAAAAAAGAAAAAATAACAATTGCTAAAAACTATTTGCTTCCAGCAATTCAAAAATTAATTAAATTTAATAAAGAAGATATATTGATAGATGATGCTGTTTTGGAACATATTATTAATCAATATACTGAAGAAGAAAAGGGTGTTAGAAATTTAAAAAGATGTTTGGAGATAATACATACAAAATTAAATTTATGTAGATTAATGAAACCAGAAACAAATTTATTTGAAAAAGAAAAAACTATAAAAGTAGAATTTCCATTTACAGTAACAATAAAAACAGTGGATATATTAATTAAGACTAATAAGCAAAATAATATACCATTTGGTATGTATTTGTAAATCAAAAACACATTTTCATACGTGCGGGTCTTCTATTAGTAGACTTAGAAAATATTAAATTTTTTGTTGCATCTTTTTGTTTTTGCATAAATTTTTCTCGTTCTTTTTTTTTATTTGCATTTAAAATATTGTTGTTATTACCAAATAAATTCTTTCCACAATTACACGGCATTTATATATAAGTAATATATTTTATACGTTAAAACATATATAAAATATAAATAAAGATAAAAAGATTATTTTATTAATGGATCATTGGTTATTGACAACACATGGATTAGCATTATTTCCGATGGGAGTATTTTTATGGAATTGGAAAATGCGTAAAGATACTCCATCAATTTTTATGTTAATAAAATTTATATATGGAGTAACGTTTTCATTATTATATCATTCACATCATAGTTTATCCGAAGAACACGTTTTTACAACAGATTATGATTATGATAATTGGGCTTTACTGGATGGTTACGCGTGTTCTAGTTTAATTTTTACAACAGTTTTATATGGATTACGTGTAAGAGAACCTCAATTTTATATAACGAGTTTTGCAGTCGAAAATATTGTATTAATAGTTTATTTATGGGAAAATTTGAATCAAAGCATTATTGTTACTTGGTATTTATCTATATGTAGTTTTGTGATAATAATTATAAAGTGGCGTACCGCTTGGAGATATATGTTACGATTTAAAATTTTATCTTTTTTATTTTTTATTAGCGGCATTTCTGCTATAATTATGTATGATATTGCAGTTAAACATTGGTATGATGCGGAGTATGTTAAATATCATTCATTATGGCATTGCTTTGTATTTTCCACGGCAGGCATTGCATCGTTAATGCGTTATAAACTTGATGAACAATTATATCCCATTGCTAGACGTTCTCATTTAGATTCAATATAAATTAATTTCGATATATATATCATTTTTGCCTTTTGGATCAAAAATATTATTATTATTCATTTTGAATATACCTTCATTATATAAAACCTTCATTTGTTTTTTTATAATTTTTAACTCTTCACCTGGAAACGAAAATATTCTTTCACCTATATTAAATTCTAACTTATTATCTTTTAAAATTTGGGCCATTGAATAATCGATGCCAATAAATAAGTTATTATTGTTATCTATATTGATTGAATTTATTATTATTTCATCTAAAATATCAAACTCAGGTGGCATTATTTTAACTATTAAATCACTACCGCTAATATCATAATATAATTCTTGATGCCATAAAGGAATATAAAATATTTTTCCAAACACTTCTAATTTGTAAATATTACCTTCTAGTAAATCATCTAACGTTGGATTTAAAATAACAACATTATCTTCTCTCATTTTATATTTTACAATTTCTTGTATTTTTTTAAGCGTTTCATTGTCATAATTGAAAATGCTATTGTATTGAAATATAAAATCAAATAAATGTTGTGATTTTTCCTTATCTATATTTTCAAATACTTTTAATGATACTTTACTTAATAAACTTTTGAATGTTGTTTCGATAAAAATAGGATTATCAAAAGAAACATCAAATTCAGATATAATTTTTCTAAGTAAATTTTGGTAACTTATATCATGATTTACATGACAGTATCTTTCACTATGACGGTTTAATAAAAAATCATAAGCTTCGGATATTTCTTGAAATTGTGAGTTAGCATTTTCCTTATCCTTGTTTTTATCTGGATGGTTTTTTAAAGCTGCCAGATGATATGCCTTTTTTAATTCACTTTGAGTATGTTTTATGTTTAAATTTAATATTTTACAAGCTTGGTCATAATCCATGGATTACTGTACATAAGTAATACAAAAATCCCTCTATATGATAAATGGGTCTATAATTATTATTATAGTACTTAAAAAAAATGAACATTCTATTAAAAATAGAGTGGATGTTGTTATTGTTTATTTTTTTATTATTAATAAAATGGTTTATAATATCCCAAATACAATAATTTACATTTAATTGATAAATAAACATTTCATATATTTGTTCTCGTAGTTTCATAAATTTTAATTCTTTGTAATTGGTAATATTATTGATAATTTTATTTACTATGATTTTATTTGGTGTTTGCAATTGAAGAATATTCGAATTTATATTTTTAATGTTTATAATATTTGAAATATCATAATTTTTATTCAATGTTTTACCTGTAATTTTTTTATATGATTGTTTGGTAGGTCGTTTGAATGGTAATACTTGACATCTATTCAAAATGTTTGTAGGAATAAATCCTATATCTTCTGTTATTAGAATGTAAATCAAATTAATATTTTTATGTGATAATGTCTGCATATAACTATAAAATATATCTAATAATTCGCTGTGAATTTTATGAAAATTTTTACATAAAATAATACCAGTATGATCTTGCGAAGCGGATAAAATATCGATTATATGATTAAAAAAATCATTCCATAATAATTTTGCGTTACATCCCAATAATTCCATGTCCACTTCATAATGAATATCACTTATTTTAAAGAGATAGGTTTTCTTGTTTTGAAACGAAAAATTAATTTTTCTTTCATATTTTAATCCCGTTTTACTAAAATCTTTAATGAAATTCAATGCTTGTGTATATTTACCAATACCAGATGGTCCATAAAATATTAAATTATTTTGATTACTAATAGGATTTTTAACTAATTGTAGAGTATCTGAACATTCTTTATGTAAATTACTATTTTTACAACTATTTATATAGTCTTCAAATTTAGTTTCTTGATATTTCATTGTTAATATTTGTTATTATCTTTTTAATACTTAAAAGCATTTAATTAATTAGTTCTAATGAGCGATCAGTATAAAAAAAATATAGATAAATTAAAAGAATTGGAAAATACTCATCCGAATCTATCCAAATACTGGATTGAATATTTAAAAAAAAAAGAAGAAAAATATATTGAAGCAAATAAATCGTGTGAGAATTTTTTAGATAATATTACAAACTATCCAGATTTCAGTAATAAAATGATTTATAATTTAATGATTATAAAGCAATCAGGATTATTAAATAATAATTATTGACTTAAATATAAGATAATAGTTATATTTATATGTATATAACAGTTGATCCAACCCAATTAGATATGAATAATATTATTGTATCTGAAAGAAATATCAATAATATAATGGAAAATGCGTTTTTTTATAGGATTTTTTATAGCGATGAAAATATGAATTCAAATGGTATATTTATATATTTCAGTTTGACAAATATAAAAATAGAAAAATATTTCAACAAGATAAAATGTTATTTTTTGGATAATCAAAATAATATAATTATTAATAAAATCAAAAATATAGAAAAAGAGATATTGGAAAAATTTGGTGATTTTCATTTAAAAAAAAAAATTCCAACATATAGAATTGAAGAGCAAATTGAAAACAAATATATAAAATTATATTCTGATACGATAGAAACAGAAAGAAAAGAAAATATTAAATTAATATTAAAAATTTCGGGTATTTGGGAAAACGATAATAAATATGGTATTACATTTAGATTTTTATTATTACAATAACTTACCACCATCATCGGTTACTATTTTCGTAGTATAAAAATAAAACCATACTGTTAAAGAAAATCCTATAAAAGTAGCTAAAAACCATGGATAAAATAATAAAAAGTTCTCTTTCATAGCTCTTAATCCTGTTTTTTTTAATGGATTAATATACTTATTATATGTGTAAAATATGTACATAAATATTTGTATGATAATCATTAAACCAGACAAAAACCCATATAAGGTTTGAAAATTAGTTTTACTATAATGCGATCCTAATAATTTTAATATTAAAAATATTTGACTTATTATAAATAATCCGGGAACCCAACCCATTAAGGTATTTGATAAAATACCTGTAAGACTTTGGTTTCTATGTCCCATTTTTACTTCTTCGAAGAATGTAATTATCATTAAACCAACTATAGCAAACAATAACGCAATAAATGGCATAGCTTTTGCATTGTTCGCAGTAATATTCAAACTTCTAAATACTGTAAATAAAATTGTGGATATTATGACCAACGCCCATGTAATAAAAAAAAACTGATTTTTCATATCTATATTATCAAACATCGAATTAGGATTGATATCTTTTTTTGGGTTGATGTTTGTACTCATAATATCCCTTGCTTTGAATTTGTTATCCGACATATATATTTATTAGTTATTTTAAAATAAAGAAAATAATTATATATAATATAAATAATGGCCAATAGAATTGCTAATGTCATCCCACATATGAAATCGTATGTATTAGGAAAAAGAACTATATCGATTCATTCATATGACCGTGATAAAAATAAATTTAAAGAAGCAAATGAATTTGAAATTAAATTACCAGAAACATTTACAAATATTCAAGCGATAAGACTAGTTAATTTGGATATGCCTGGAAATTTATTTTCTTTTTCAACTAAATATCAAAATACTAAATTATCTTTTAAATTATTAACTGGTTCGGTTGGAACATATACTATAGAAATTCAAGAAGGCAAATATACTGTTGAACAATTGTTGAAAGAAATAAATACAAAAATGAATAAAGCGGTAAATTCTACATATGATAAATTTATTTGCAAACATAATACAGTAAATAATACATTTTGGTTTGGTAATTCACAAGATAATTTTGCTTTGTTATTTAACCAGGAAGAAAGTTATTCTTTATCGTCTGGATATGTGAGAGTATTTAGAAACGATAAATTTTGGGGCTTGCCATATTATTTAGGATTTGATAAAAAAGAATATTCATCGATATTATCACAAACAGATATGAGTTTTGATTATGAACATCCTACAAATTGGCTAACCTCTTCTAGTTATTATGTTGATTCGACTGTTAATAGACAAATAAATATAATAGGACATAAAGTAATTTATATGGAATTAGATAAGAAAAATAAGATTGATGAATTAACACCTCATTCAAAAAAAACATCTACAATGTATGGGAACGATTATAGTGGAAAAACAGGGAGTGCTTTTGCTAAAATTTTATTTGAAAGTGATTCGTGTAATTGTAGTTTAGATGCAAATACAGAAAAAAAAATTTCTTATTATAGTCCTGCTTTAAGACATATCGATAGATTGAGATTTAAATTTCGGTTTCATGATCAATTATTAGTTGATTTTGGAAGTAGAGATTTTAGTTTTTCATTAGAATTTTCTATGTTAATGGATAGTCAAGAAGCACAACCGTTTACCGTTCCTAAATCAATGGTTTTGTCTTAAACTTGAAATTCACTCGAAATCCATGACCGTAAATCATCCATGTTATTAAAATCATTTTTCCAATCTTTTCCTTTAAAATTCATAAATTTTGGTTTTTTCATATATTCTGCTTTATAAAATATATATGGTCCGAATTTTCCTTTTCTAATTGATAATGTATCATCAAATACGTGTAATATATTTGGATTTGATAAAGATTTTTTACCATCTAAAACCGGTATAATATCATTTAAATCTATTTCATCTATGTTTTTGGATAATAATTTTACAGAATAATTTTTATTATTATAATTTACATATAATCCAAATTTCCCATTTCTTAATATTACATCATTATCTTTATATTCACCCAACTTTCTTCCATTGCTTGAAGATTTATTTGTATCAACTAAATCTTTCAGTGTATATTCACCTTGTCTCAATTTATCTAAATCTATATTTTTTTTTATAGGTAAAAAGGAGGTTTTGCCATTTTCTTCTTTTTTTATACACGGACCATATTTTCCAATTAAATAAGTATGTTGTTCGTCTATTTGAAACATCGCTTTATGACTTTTATCTATATTTTTTGTTAAAGATTCTATCTCATTGTTGCAATTTTTACATAATTTATGCCATACATATTTTCCATTTGATATCAGATCCAATGTATCTTCCATTGATTTTGTATAATCATATACGAATAGATTATCAAAATTCTTTATTAAATATTCTATTACCAACTTACCAAGTGGTTGCAATACCAATTTATTTTTTTCATTTCCAAATATTCTTTTGGTTTCATTTTCTGTTATTTCACTATCTATTAATTCAAAATCAGTACATTTTATCTCCTTACCATTAACATCTTGTTTTTTAACATAATCCCTATCTTGTATTTTAGATATTAAATTGGAAAATGTACTAGGTCTTCCAATACCTTTTTTTTCTAACATTTGAACCAATCTAGCTTCTGTAAAATGTGTTTTTAATTCTTTTAGCGTTAATTTACTTGTTATTTTTTTATATTTCATTATGGTTCCTTTTTTTATTTCATTCAATAATTTATATATTTTTGGTTCGTGTGTTAACGCACCACATACAATTTGCCAACCTAAGAATATAACTATTTCAACACTATACTTGTATTTATATTTTTCTGGTGCGGATATGTTAGCGGTTATACTTGAATAAATAGCTGGCGACATACAACTTTCTATTGTATTTTCCCATATTAATTTGTATAATTTTTGTTCTGGATTAGGCAACTGACTTACTGTTTTTGTTTCGATTTTTGTTGGGCGAATGGCTTCGTGTGCTTCCTGTGCCAATGGTGCCTTTTTTTCAGTTTTAGATTCTTTTACGTTATTTGCTAATTTGTTAACAGATTTATTAACATAATTTTTACCATAATTGCTCATAATAAATTTTTTTGCTAGTTCAATAAATTCTTTACTATATTTTTTACTATCTGTTCTCATATACGTTATATATCCATTCTCATATAATGTCTGTGCTAATCTCATCGTTCTTTTTGGCGAATAACCGAAATAATTACTTGCTTTTTGCTGTAATGTGCAAGTTGTAAATGGCAATGGTTGTTTTTTTTCAACACCTTCTCTTACTTTTGACAATGAAAATATATGATCATGATTTGCACTAGTTTCTAGAAATGTTCCTATTTTATCTTCTGTATTATGATTATGATTTAATTTAAACGGTAAATTTATTTTTGTAAAAATACCTATTGTATCGTATACTTTTTTACCCGGGGATTTATCAATCTCTGCTTGATTATCAAATACAATTCTTAAGGCTGGAGTTTGACATCTTCCTGCACTTAAACCATGTTTTGGTTTTTTACTTATATAATTATACAATAGCGGTGATAATTTAAATCCAACAATTTTATCCAATATTTGTCTGGATTGTTGTGCGTATACTTTATTCATATCTAAACGAATTGGATTGGCCACCGCATTTTGTATTGCTTGTTTTGTTATCTCATGAAATATAATACGTTTTGTATTTTCAATTGAAAGTTTAAATACTTTACAAATATGCCAGGCAATAGCTTCTCCTTCCCGGTCATCATCCGTTGCTAAAATTACTTCAGAAGCTTTTTTAATATGATTTGTTAAGTTGCTGATATATTTTTTTTTATTTCCTAATAAAACAAACGATGGTTTAAAATTATTATCAAAATCAATACATTTCAAACCATCTTTTGGTCCACCCAGTTGTCGAATATGCCCAAAACTGGCGACACATTTATAACCTTTGCCCAAATATGATTCTATTTTTCTACATTTGGCTGGAGACTCAACTATAACTAATTTTGTCATTATATATTAAAAATTATTAATATTTAATATATTTCAATTTATTAATTATTCAATCCACTTTTTTTGAATTCATTCCACGATATATTTTTACCGCTTTTCTTTTTTTCTTTTTTAAATCCTTTCGTTTTTTTATCTCTTCTAAGTGCACTATCTATATATAATTTTTTCAATAATCCACCAATTTCAACAGACGCTTCATGTTGATCAATTGTGCCATTTTCAATTTCTCTTAGCTTTAATAAAAATTGTTGTAGAATAGATAAATCTAATTCATCCCGCATTAAACGATTGAATATGTTTGTATAATTAACGAATAAAAAGTTACATTTGTTTACAGCCATCTTTTCAAATTGTTTAGGATTACTTTTAGATAATCTTGAGTATTTATTTTTCAAATATTGAAACGCAGATATTTCGGTTTCAATTAATTTACTATGTTTTAATGTGCGTATTTTTTTAGTAGTATCTTCAGCACCATATTCTTTTACCAATTTTTGAAGATTTAATCTTTCTTGAGGATCCATTTATAATCTTTAATAATATTTTTCTTTTATATTTAAATATTTATATTTTATATATGGGAGATTCATACAAACCTATAAAAAAATGGATAAATAAAACTAAACAGCGAATGGGGAAAAGCAGTAAAAAAAGACGACGAACAAAGCGAAGAAGAAATACAAAAAAAAAACGAAGAAGAAATACAAAAAAAAGACGAAAAAAAGGAAGAAGAAATACAAAAAAAAGACGAAAACAAAGAGGTGGTATGGCTACATTAGCAGAAGCATATGGTGGATCAAATTTATCTACTGTTACAACTAATGTATCTAATGGTATGGAGGGAATGAGTTCGGATAATCCTTATGGAACAAATGATAGAAGTAGTTTTTCAAGTAAAGTAGGAGGCGAATATGAAAAACAAATTGAAGAAAATGAAAAACAAATTGAAGAAAATAAAGCAACTAAAAAAGGTCAAGTAGGTGGTATGGCAACGTTGGCAGAAGCATATGGTGGAACTGCTACTGGTTTTGAAACCGTTACAACAGGAGTAATGTCTGGAATGGGTAGTATTTTAGAAGGTAATACTGGAAAAGGTGATACTGGAAAAGGCGTTGCTGTCCCACAATATAAAGGAGCACCTGGTGCAAATAAAAATATTGTGAAAGCAGCCAAATTAGGTGAACAAACAAAAGAAAATAGAAAATTTGATACCATTCAAAAAGGTGGTGGTGGTAAAAAAAAGAAAAGAAAGAAAAGAAAAAAAAGAAAAAAAAGAAAACATAAAGGAGGGTGTGGTTGTCAAGAAAGATTTTAATTAATGTTTTTTAAAAAAAATTAAATAACATTATATTCTATTATGGGAGATTTTAAAGATATTTTAAACACAGTTGTTATTTTTATTTTATTTAAATCTATAATTATATTTGTATTTTTAATGACAAAAATGAAAGAAGTCAAAGAAAATTGGCCAAAATACCGATGCAATCCTAGTGTAATGCCTTTCGCAGGTATGTTTGGTCATGACGCGGCTTCTAATTTTGTATTTTGTTTATCGAATATTCAGGGAGGTTTAATGGAATTCTTTTTAAAACCAATCAATGGAGTTATTGGTATATTATCCTATTTAGGAAGTGGATTTTTAGAAGATATACAAGCAATGCGTGGCTTGATTAATTGGATAAAAAAAGCAAGTTCTATGTTTAGTATTAATATTTTCAGCATATTAGGTGTTATTATGAGTGAATTTCAAAATATGATTATTAAAGTAAAAGATACTATGATGAAAATGATTGGTTTAATAATGGTAGTTTTTCATCTAATAAAATCGACAACAATGATTGGAGAAAGTGTTATGAATGGTCCAATAGGAGATGTTATCAATACATTTTGTTTTCGTCCTGAAACAAAATTAATTTTAAAAAATGGGAAAGAAATATGTATGAAAGATATAAATTTAGGAGATGTTTTAGAAAATGGTAGCACTGTCCTGGCGACATTAAAAATAAAGGGTGATCCTTCAAATTGTTTTTATAAAATTTTCAGTAAAAAACTGAATGATTATATATATGTAACTGGAACACATAAAATTTTACCATCAAATAATCTAGAAAAAACTAATTTAGATAATTATATTGACGTTCAAGACTATAAAAAAGCAATTAAAACAGATGAAATTGATGAAGTATTGAGTTGCTTAGTTACCGACGACCATACAATACCTATCGGCGAATATACGTTTTGGGATTGGGAAGATTAATTTATATATTATCCATATATATTATTATGGATAATATTAATATTAGAAACGAACTTTTTTATGAAAAAATGAAAAAAATATATAATAAAACAAGTTATTGGGATTTATATGGAATATCTGTTTTGTGGATGTTATTAATTAAAGTAATTTTCATAGTTATATTTGTTTATTTTTATTTTAAAACGAGATTACAACCCATAAGAGATGATTGGATTAATATGAGATGTCATCCAGCTGTTATACCATTTGCTGGATTTATAAATAGTCCAAAGGGACAAAATATCTTTAATTATACCGCTATGAATTTTACGTTTTGCGTAAGCAATATTTTGGGAAGCATAGTTGAATATTTTTTTACTCCAATTTATAAATCGTTAAATATTGTTCTCAATAGTTTTGATAGTATCAAAGCGACGTTAGATGGTATGAGGGTTATGATGAGATGGTTAATTGATCAAGTTATTTTAATTCTTGATTATATTTTAAAAATGATAATGAAATTGGTTCATCCCATATACATGGTTTTAATGAAATTTCAAGACAGTTTAAATAGATCAGTTGGTATATTATCGATAATTATCAATGTTATAATAGCTGGATTGTATAGTTTAACATCTATTTTAAGTATTGTTATGGCAATATGTATTGCTGTTTTAGTTACACTTTCAATTTTAGCTTTGGTATTCTTTGTAATATGGGCAGTATTTCCTTTAAATCCTATACCATTAGCTATTGGATTATCATGGACTACTGTAATGACATCGTTGGTTGTAATTGTTGCAATTGCCACTGCATTTATAGGTCAAGTTTTAGCAGTGACTACTGCAGCAATACCACCCGTCCCAGTACCTGGGCCTCCAAAATGTTTCGATGAAAATACATTATTTGAAACTCAAAAAGGAATATTACCTATAAAAAAATTAAATATTGGAGACATTTTAAAAAATGGTAGTGTAATTGAAGGTATTTTGAAATTATCTAGTGCGGATCAAAATATGTATAATCTTGATGGTATTATTGTATCGGGAACTCATAAAATTATGTATAAAAAAAAAATGATAGATGTATCTGAACATCCCCAGGCTGTTTTCGTGGAAAATTATACAAAACCAATTATATATTGTTTAAACACATCCAATAAAAGAATTTATTTGAAAGATTATGAATTTTTCGATTGGGATGAAATTGAAGAAATAGATTTATATAAATTAAAAGAATATTCATTAATTAATGAACATAAATATGAACTAATACATAAATATTTGGATGGAGGATTTCATGGTAATACATCCATTGAATTGTTGGATGGGCAATCTGTTAAAATTAAAAATATAAAAGTAAATGATGTTTTGCGATTTGGAGAAATTGTTAGAGGAGTTGTTATTATCGATGGGGAAAAAATAACCCATTTAAAGAGTTATAGAATAAATAATAATACATATGTTTGTGGTCCCAATATTAATATAGATGATAATGATTTAGGCAAATTTTCAACATATAATTTACAAGGCATTCACCATAAAAAACAAAAATATTTATATCATTTAATAACTGATAAAAACTCATTTATAATTAACGGTGTTAGATTTTTAGATTACAATAGTTGTATTGAAGAAATTTTAGATAATGATATTTTGAAATATTATTGATTTTAATGTACTATTATGTATATAATGGAATTTAAAGCTATACATCTTTCAAGTATATTATTTATATTATTAATATTTATAATATTAGGGTCTTTATGTTATAAATGTATTATTTGGGAAAACATGGTTGGTTCTAATTTAGATGAAAATTTACAAGAAGGTAACAAAAAATCATATTTAAATAAAGATTTGGAAATAAAAGAAGAACCATTTGAAAGTTACAATTCTCCTAGCGTCCCATTAAGAGAAGGTGAATTATATTTTTATGGAAGAAATACATTTACGCCAGAATGTTGTGCTTTTAATAGCAATGTTAGCAATGGTAGAGGTTGTGCTTGTATAACAAAAGAACAAGTAGATTTTTTATCAAATAGAGGAAAATTAAATTAAAATTTGACATTTAAAATATTTTAAATGTTTAATATATAAGATATGGATAATAATGAAATAATACAAAGTCATCAAGTTTTAAGTGATATAGCGGTGGTTTCATTTGGCCATTGGATAACCAAAGATGATAAACATAAAAATATATATAATATTACAGATTTTTATGATCGAATAAAAGATCATATAAGTAATAATATAGATTATACATATGAAAAAACGCAAGTTAAAAAAAATTGGTATAATGGAATAAATGATTTATGTAATGCTTTAAGAAATTATCAATTATTTCGTGAAGAAGTATATGCATCAAATGATGAATATGTGAAAATACTTTCTAAATATCAAAAAATATTAGATAAAAAAAATAAAAAGGCTGAGGGGGAATATTATGGAGTGTTTCAAGATGAAATAAGAGCCGTCAAATTTTTTGCATACCTTACCGGAACGACAGGTAAGTTAAGTGGTTTGAAGGATAAGATCACTGGAAAGAAGAGGAAAACAGATGGCTCAGAAGAGCCACCAGTTAAACTGACCAAAGAACAAAAAAAAATGAAAAAGCTAGAAGAAAAAGCAAAAAAATTCAAAGCAATTCAAACATTAAAACAATATAGAATAAATAGAATACCACAGTTAAAAAAAAATTTAATATTCAAAATTATTTTACATTATATGAATTTAAGAACATTAAAGTTTAATGATGGTGAAGGGAAATATTTGGGTAGAGATCTTACTGTAAAAAAGCTATTATATGGTCCGCATAAATTTGGAGAAATTTGGAGAGAATTTGCAGAAAATTTTAAAAGATATTTAGATGATAAAAATATAAGCTTAGCAAATTTTCAAAATTTAGATAAAGTAAGTTATGATGATATGTATAATTTTCTTTCAAATATGGATGATTATTTAAGAAATAGTCATAATGAAGAAAAAACAAATGAATTTAAAAAAGAGATAAAAGAAATTGATGACATAATGGATAAAGCAGTGAATACATATAAAAGTGACAATCCAATTTTTAAAGAACGACAGGAAACAACCGCTAAATCAAAATTAAGTGCTGATGCTGATAATTATTATAGACCTGGATATGTAGATGAGAAAGGAGCATATAAGACTATTGAGGACGTTAAGAGTTGTCTTTATTTAAATACTACTGATAAAAATGGTTATAAAATATCAACATTTTCATTTATGTCGTATTTACGAGATATGAATAAAATGGTTAATATAATGTATGGTAAAAAAATTGTTGAAGCTGAAACAGACACCTCGCATATTGATGAACGAACCAATATTGGTCCTGGTAATTTTGAGAAGGCAAGAACAAATGTCTTCAAAACAATGAGACAATCACGACAAACGTGGATAACAGAAAATACCCCAATTAAAGACTTAAAAAAGGGTTGGGGTTTCTCTAATGGTGATTATCGTAAAAAAGCAAAATTGAAATCAGATGAATTTCTTTCCATGTTATTTGAAATTGTTTGGGGAGAAGATTTTAAAAAAGTTATAGATGGAGAGGATAAGGAGCCTACTGAAGAAAAGAAAAAATGTAATCTGGTTGAGATGCCAGAAGAAAACATGGAACAACACAAAGCAGAAGAAGCCAGAAAAGCAGAAGAAGCCAGAAAAGCAGAACAACAAGAACGAGAACGAAATGCAGAAGAAGGAAAAGCACATCCATTACCAGCCCGATCTGAAGAAGAAAAAGAAGGAGCAGAAGAACACTCAGAACTAGGTATAGAACAATCATCAGAACAAAGAGAAAAACTTAAAAAAGAACTAGATGATTTACGAGATATAGAAACACTTGCAAATCCAAATGAATCATTAAAAGTTTTAAACAAAGAAGTAGAACAACAAGAACCACAAACAGGCGGACATATTTTTTCTAGAGATACAATTAAAAGTCTAACACAAAATTTAAATAAAATAAAACTTCCGGATTTACCACCAAATTTTGATATTACACCTATCATAGAAAAGCATTACGATGGCGAAGAACTTAATATTTTCAAGGAAGATTTTGAAAATACAAAAAATTTATTGTCTTCTATGGGAAAATTTAAAACTACAATGGAAGAAAAAACTATAGCAGAAGAAGAATCAAAAACTAATCCACAAAAGGGTGGAGAGCCCCAAACAATGCATGAAGGACAAGATATTTCCATATCTGAAAAAACTGCATTAAACGAATGGGAAAATCAATTTAAAGCACAACAAGAAAAAATATCAAAAGAAATACAAACGGTAAAATCTGAATGTGAAGAAAAACAACAAAAAGCAGATGAAAAAGCAGCGAGTCAAGATAAAGAAGAAAGAGACCGACAACATGAATTGGATAAAGTAAGAGAAATAACAAAAATAAATGCAGAAGCTTATAAAGAATCATTAAAAGAAATTCAAGAAATTATAGAAAAAGCAAAACAAGAAATGCTTGCCAAAAAAGTAGAATGTCAAGCAGTAGAAAGTTCAAAAGCAGTAGATAAACAACAAATCAAAGATATAGAAGAACAACAACAAGACGTTAAAAGTCAAATGAATATTAATGAAGATCAAATGAAAATATTGACGGATAAAATAGATAGTTTAAAAGATCAGAGAAGTAACACAACAGCAGTAGAAGAAAATGAAAAAATAACAAGAGAAATAAATGAAGTTATCAATAGAAAAGAAACGGTTGAAAATCATCAAAATACTCTTATTGGAATGCAAACAAATTTATCTACATTGAAAACAAATTCAGAGGGGCAATTATCGGATAAAGATAGACAAATGAAAGAAATGCAAGACATGATTAAGCAAATACAATTAAATATCAATAATATTAATAATAATAATAATGTTAGTGAAAGTCAAAATAATAGTAATATTTCACCTGTATTTAATTTTGGTAATATACCAATGCCAAATCAAGCATTACCATATCCGGCAATACCAGCACCAGCAGCAGCAGCAGCAACAGTGCAACCACCGACAACAGTGCAACCACAAGTAGCACCCGGACAACAACCAGGATCACCACCGGGTTCAACCGTGCTACAACAAGCAACTGAGCAACCACAAGTAGCATCAGTACCTGGACAACAACCAGGAACACCGCCAGGTTCAACAGTGCAACCAGTAGCACCATCAGTGCCCGGACAACAACCAGAAACACCGCCGGGTTCAAAAGTACCACAAACTGATTCATCAAATCAACCATCTGTATCAGGCGTAGAAGATAGCTCTAATACAAATGCGGGTCAAGCAGAAAAAGCCAGGCTAGCAGCAGAAGCAGAAGCAGCAGCAGCAGAAAAAAAGCTAGCAGAAGCAGCAGCAGACAAAGCAGCAGCAGACAAAGCAGCAGCAGACAAAGCAGCAGCAGATGAAGCAGAAAAAGCCAGGCTAGCAGCAGCAGCAGATGAATATAAACTGAAAGATGACGAATGTAAGAAAACAAATCAATTAATGCGTTGGAATGCTAATACACAAATGTGTGAAGATAAACTATATAATGAACCTTCTATTCGTGAAGATTTAGAAACAAAGAATTGTGAAGATAATAAGATATGGAACCAAGAAAAACATCGTTGTGAAGAACCAACAACTCCTATAAAACCAATTAATATAAACGATACGGAAATAGTAGAACAAATAAAAAAAATATTTATAATTTTAGTACAAGCCAATGATGGTGGGCCATATGATATTAATTCAAATTTGATAAAAGATAATATTAATAAGTATATTAGAAAGGTCCAAACAAGTACAACATCAACATCACAAATAAAAAATAATACATTAAAAGATTTATTTAAACTTAAAACAGACCATAAAGAATGGTTCAATCAATTATTTACAAATGAAACAGAAATTAATTTTGACTATTTTAAAAAATTTATAATTAATTATACGAATACCATTATAACTAAACAAGATATTCAAGTTCAAGAGTCGTGTGAATATATAGACGATTTAGTTTTTAAATATGATGAATATTATAAGTGGTTAGAAATTTTGATGGAAATAATAACCGATATTAAAACTCAAAAATACGAATCAGAAACTATAAAAACTTGCCTCCAAGATATAATAATTGATAATAAGTTTGAAAATTTAAAAAAAATACAAGAACAAATTGAACAAACAAAATATAAAGCAAAACTAGAAAATAATTGTGGTGATGAATTTATAAACGAAATTAAGTCGCATGTTAAAAAATGGACCGAAGAATGTATTACAATAGAAAAGACATTATTGCTTCAATTATCTGCTTGTATTTTAGAACAAAAAGCAACAGATAAATTGAAAAATAAGAGTGCAAGTTCACTTAATAAGCCAACTGTTGCTTTTACTGAACATGTTAAAGCAGGCGAAAAAATTCGGGAAGAAATAAAAAAACATAAAATGATAGATTTCATTAATTGATTTATAATTATATTTAACTATTAAAAATATGATTATATAATATATAAATGATAAAGAATCAATACGGAGGAGATGAAACATATGGAGTTATTTTAGAAAACTTACAAAAAAATGTCGAGATAATTAATCAACAAGACACATCGGTTCAGAATCAACAACAAAATATTAGCGATGGTTTCAATAACGTATTTAAATTATTAAATATGAATATTATTGAAGAAAGTTCCGATAGTGGTTTAGATGGTGAACAATTGGGAGATGAAGATGATAAACTAGCAGCATTAATTAAACTTCTAGGTGGTTTAATGACTGGTGGAGGAAAGACTGGTGGAGGAATTACATATCAAATAGGTGGACTAGAACTCACAGGAGATACTAAAATATATGATGATCTTATTAATGATTTTAAAAAAAAACTTGTTGAATTAATGAAACAATATGCTAATGAAATTGATACTACACAAAAAGATCAAAATAAAAAAAAAGGTAAATCTCTTGTTGATTTTTTAAATGAAATATGGACTACATATACTTCTAATAAATTAAATATTTTTAAATTGGGTGGAATTGATGAAAATATTGTACAAACAAATCCAGATGTATTGCCTATTCTAGCAACTAGCATCAAAAAAATGGCAGAGGAAAATGTTACTACATTAATTGATGAATCGTCTTTAGTGGAAAGATTACCAAAGACATTTTTAGATAATAGTAAGGTAATTGATGAATATTTTGGGCCTGAATGGAAAAATAAAACTGGTGATTTTACAAATAATTCTAAAAAATTAACAGAGGCATTTTTTGAATCTATAAAAGCTAAAAATTCAAACGCTTTAAACAACGTTACGATAAATACATATGAGCAAATTGCAACGAATGTATCTCAATATAACAGTGAAGAAGAAGCACGCAAAAAAGCAGAAGAAGAAGAAGCAGCAAAAAAACGACAAGAAGAAGAAGAAGCAGCAAAAAAACGACAAGAAGAAGAAGAAGCACGCAAACGCAAACTAATAGAAGAACAAGAACAAGAACGCGAACGAAAAAAGAGATTAGAGGAAGCACGACAAAAAACAATAGAAGAATCAAAGCAAAATGATCAAACCAGAATAGATGATATAGATAATATCCAAGATAAACGCAACGAGGAGTCTATGAGCCCTGATATTCATACTTCCTTGGTGAGTCGAAAAGAACAACCCATTATATTAGAGCTATACCAAAAAAAGATAACAAACGGAATCGCAGTTAAACCAGAGAACAATTTTGGTCCAAATTCCGATGCCAAAAATGAGTTAAATCAAATGACGGTAAATATTAATCATAAAGAAATTGCAAAAGAAACAGAAACACAAACCAAAATAAAAGTGATGGCAAGACACGAAGAATTAATACGTTCAACACATGAAGTAGATTTTGATACACTAGGTTCCGGTGAAGAAAAAAAATGGAGAGAAATTTTTTTTACATTTTATGAACGTGCGAAATTATATTTTAATTCAAAAATGTTGGTTTTGATATCAATGTCACAATTTTATAATAAAGGTAATGATGCTGACTTTAAATGGAAATCCCAAATAAGTCCAAATGTGATCAAGCATTTGAAAGATATATGGGACCATTTATTTATTACTTTGGATGAGTCCGATTATAATGAATTGAGAATCTTTTATGAATCCAAGTATAAAACGCTAGCACCACACTGGTGGTCTTGTTTTGAAAGAATCGAAGCTAGGGATAAAAAATATAAAAAAAACGCACACAATTCTATAATGGTTTATTCATATATTTGGTTATATCATCTTTCTACAGACACAGGAAACGATCAAAATAAGAATTTATATGAACAATTAGATCCCAATAAATCCTTAATAATAAATAATGCTTTTTTAACACCGAAAATTTTACCGTGTATTAAAAAATTGGCAAGTAAAATAGAGAAATCTTTGAATGTATTTTCTGCTATATGGAGTAGATTATATACTGATGAACAAGGTGGAAATATATTAGGAGATTTCAAGAAATTAAATGAACTTTATGTTGATGAAATATATAAATATAAAAGTGTATTGGCTTTATTAAAAAGGAGGGATGATTGGAATAATAGCCATATTACTATGAGGGACAAAAAACATCATCGTTTTAATATGAATTTACAAGATGAAAATACAACTGTTAAAAAACCATTAATTTTAACATATAATGATACTCCATTAATAGTTAATCAAAATAGCGAAATGGTACGAGGAAAATTATATACACAACAATATAAATTTTATGGGTTTGATAGTGTTTTTAATCCCGAATTTGAAAACAATGCTATAGCTACGAGATTAACAGATCCCACATTAAAATTTAAATTAAAAGAAAATGAAGAACCCATTGTATTTATTGGTTATGGACAATCAGGTTCTGGTAAAACAAGTACATTGATTTATTTGGATGTTTTTAAACAAGATGGTATTTTAATAGAAATATTAAAAAAATTAGGACCAGAAAAAATTACAGTAGGTATTATTGAATTATATGAAGGTAACGCCGCAAATGAACAAGATATGGCTTGTGTTGGATTGCAAGCTGGCGCTGGTATAGACGTAAAAAGATGTTTTCCGGGAAGTGCAAGTACATATAAAAATAGAGAAAAAATTCCTGACCAAACAGATATAGGGTATTTTGAAGGTAATGGTGCGTTAAGATTTATTACTATGGGGGAAGTTCTTGACAAACATTATGACACAGAAATGTCAGTAGATAGAAATACTATGGATACACAATATAGAAATGATGATAAAGAAAAGGAAAAAAAACCAGTATTTGAAAAAAATAATAATGACGATTCATGGTCATATAAATATGGAAATAAAGATGATCTTTATGAAAATTATAAAAATCAAAATAATCATAAAGAACCGGCTGGAGGTCATCAAGATAATTTTGATTTAAAATATTATATTTTAAATGGTTTTAATTGTAGAGAGATCGCACCAACATCAAATAATAAACAAAGTTCTAGAAGTCATGTAATAGTATCGCTTGAATTGGATTTCGGAGGAGGTACTAGTTTAAGTAGAGAAAAAAAGAATAGAATGATATATGTTTGTGATTTAGCTGGCGTTGAAAATGAATTTGACTGTACAGCAGGTTCGGTAGACAATGTAAGAATGAAAATTAAAACGGCTGCTAATAAAAATTATTCTAATATTATAAAACCCGGACAACAGGAAGAGTGGACTAACCTTAAAAAAAAACGTGCTGATAATATGGTTAAATATATTCATTCTGATGGAATGGTAGGACAATTTAAAACCAAAGATGAAACAACTGAACCAATATGTTGGCCAGATGGTTCATCAAACGAAAAAGGTGATGTTAATAATATAAGAAGTGGGTTTGCTAATAATTTAATGGAAATGTTGGTAACAAGGAATGAAGACGGACGTAAAAGTATACCTAGTGATATAGAAGATTTGATTAAATTTCAATCATTTTCAGATGAACAGAAAAAGAAAGTTGTAGCAATGGTTAAAGATCTTGTAGATGGAAGAGGGAAATTAAATATATTTCAGTTAGTGAATGGTGGAGAGGGAAAAAAAAATGTATTGGTAGGCCATTTAAACAGAATAATAAAAATTAAACCGGAAGAAAATAAAGAGTATGAAAATGAAGACGAAGAAAAGCAAGATAAAATGAAAGCATTGGGATTTTCCTTCAATGAAACTAACGGGAAATGGCAACAAAACAAGGAAAGACGTCATATAACAAATACGCCACAATGGACATTGATTGCTTGGGCCGAAATGGAATATTATTTTAGAAAGAACGGTTTGTTTAAAAAAACAATAGATTACTACTACGCTGGTGCTAATGTTGACAATTATATTGAACAAAAAAAAACACCAAAATCAGATGAAAATACAGATGATCAAAATATAAAATTTAAAAATGTAACAGGTAATGGTAAGTACCCATTGGTAAAATATGTTGGTATTAAAAAATTTAAAGATAAATATAATCAATCAACTGTTGGAAGTGCTTATAATACATTACGCGATTATTGTATGTCAATATTTTCAAATTTAGAAATGGCTGATTGTACAAAACCATATGAAGAATCGTTTAAAAAAGCATGTAGAATTCGATTAAAAGAAGGAAGAGTTATAAATAATAGTCTTGAAACAATGGTGGATGATATTAAAAAAATATCAAAATTGGCAATGCAAGATAAAATTAGAGAAAAATTAGATAACACTGAATGTATATTTGGAGATACTTATGATGATTTTGATGAATATAATAAAGCTACCAATCCATTAATGGATTGGTATAATATTAATAAAGAATTTAAAAGACCTTTTGGTTTAATATTGCGTTCTATGTGTTTATTAAGTGATGAGAATATGACAACCGATGAGAAGCAATTAGAATTTTTAAAAAAATTTAAATTTGTTATGACAACAGTTTTAAATGAAACATTTATATTTGCTTTAGGTTCCGATAGTTCAACGACTCCTGCTTATACACAATCAGGTCAATTGGTTTATGTAAATAATCCACCGTTACCACCTTATGTAAATATTGGCCAACTTGAATTAGCATATAAAAATTTTTTATTTTATGAAAATGATACTAGAGATGATAGTCCTAAGTTAGAAAAGCTTGCAATTTTTCTTGATAAATTTTTTAATACAATTGTAAAAATGATGCATCATGAATTGTACCAACCTTATGTATTTAAATATATACCACCTTTTTCAAATTTATCATTTTTTCAAAATGATTTTTATAAACTTACAAAAGAAGAATTTATTGAACAATTAAAATCAAACACAATCGAGAAAAATTTATTAGAAAAAATAATTAACAATTTAAAATCAGTTACAATTGTTATTTTATCCTTAATTAAAAAAAATAATAATGCGACATTTATAGGGACTATACAAACAACCGAAGAAGTTAATAGAATTTCAAATAAAATTATATTGAATAAAAATATGAATGCGGAAAGTCTTTTAACATCCTGGAAAAATTCAAATTCAAATGATATTAATAATGAGTTGATAAAAATAATAATGCTGAACAGGATGTTGTCGGAAATAGATGAAGACACATTTATTTATAAAACAACTGTTGAAATGAAAACAAAAAAACACTACAAAATTAACCAAATTATTGCTATGAAATCAAAAAAAGATATTGAAATGGAAAATATTGCTTCGGCAGTTGAAGCGGCAGTACCATTAGTTTCAAGATATATAGATATTTTTAAATTAGAAAGTATATGGTATTATATAACAAAAATAAAGAGAGAAAAAATATTTAAACAATGGGACTTAGAATATCCTGTTAATTTAACTGCTGGTCAAATTGGAAGGGGTGCTAATTATACTTTTAAACCACGAAGGAAAAAGAATTTTACGCCAGTAGCCTGGAATAATGACGCAACAAGAATTACGGTAAAAAATGAAAGTCCAAAAAAATACGAATATCATCCTCCTCAGGAGGAACATTTTGTAACAATAGAGAAAATAATTAATTTTATGAATAAAAAAAAGATACAAGGACCAGACAAAAAAATCTTTACAATGGATGACCTTAAATCATGGTTAACAAAAAATGTAAAATTAGATTTTACCAAAGATAAATATTCGGCTATACACAATATTTTATATGGTGTAAATCACGGTTCAGAAGAAAGTTATTTTGGTAGTCAAGGTGAGAGTTTATGTGGTTGGGGAGAGGCCGGCGACAGATATCCTTGTCCAATTGTCATTAAAGATGATGGAACTGAACATGGAACACATATAAATTGGAGGCGTAAATTTTTTAGTGGAGTTCCGGACCGAAGGCATCAAGCATTTGGAAATGATGATCCAAATTTTAGGGGTTTAAACTGGGATGAGAATTGGAAAAAATGGAATAGGGCATATTTTGGATTAACGACAGAACCAAAAGTTCATGGTGATAAAGGACGATGGAATTTGTTAACGCGAAAGGGGGACGCAGCCCCGACAAAATATATTCCAATATTAATATTTTTATTAAATGATATTGCGTGTGAAGATTTTTATTATGCATATTTGAGAACATATAAATGGCTACAAACAAAAGACGGAAAAAGTGGTTTTAAGAAGGGGCATATAGGAAGGTTATTGCACGTAAAACATCCACAAAGCAACACTCAACTAGGAAGAATTCCAACTACTGGTCCAGCACCTTATCAATGGACTGGAGATCGAACCAAGTGCTGGTATCCTCCCCCAAAAGGAGCGGTGGAGCCAGTGGGGTACCCGGGTCCGTGCGATCAAACGGATAGTTTCATTGTAAGCAGTGATTTCAGCTATAGACAATTAGCGTTTGCTGAAACTGATATAGAGGGTTGGTTTAAAAATATGGGTGAGATGATTATAAAAGACAATCTGCCGAAATTTCCTTGGGCTTTATTGCATATTTATACAGATATATATTCCAGGCAATATGGTGATATTAGAGGTGGTAACCCACTCCCAGAAACAATGCTATGGCATGAACCTAGGGAATATCGTGAACCCATTAAACATAAGACCGGTCATTTTAATTATCCTAAAAATTTTGAAAAACTTGATGAAAATATAATGCCCCGTGAAAAATGGCAAATGGTAAAAGATCATGAAGACGCAAACAGAAAAGAAAAGGAAGATCAAGAGCATTTATTACGCGAGCAACAATTAAAATCAGCTATGGAGCAAAGAGATCTGGAAAATAAATCTAAGAAGAACGCAGACATAGACGCAAAAAACAAAAGAATAAATAATTTTGCGGTGGAGAATGGAAAAACAGCAGAATATTTAAAAATAATTTTAGAGAAAAAAGACGATGATATGCCCTCACTGAGTAGACGGGAAAAAGCCTTGAAGGACGCTTTTGAAAAACGTGAAAGCGATTTAAAATGGACGAAAAGAGAATGCCTTACACCTAAGCCTGTAAAAAACGAAAACGGAACAAATAAGACAAAGTCTGTCTTGGTCGATGGTAATAGAAAACTACAAGTTGTAAAAGCGGCGTTGAGACCAATGTTTGATCAAGAAGGAAAATTAGGACAAGTATGTTTTAAGGACGAACCTGCTTTGAAAAATGCTCAGAAAGCTTTTAAAAGTAAACAAGATAGAAATAAAAATGATATTGCAAGAGCGGCTGAAAAAAAAAAAAAAAATGCAGCAGCAAAAGACACCTGGAATAAAATGACTGTTCCAGAAAGACACAAATATGAAAAGGAACAAATGCAACAGAAGACTAGAAATAAAAAATATAAGTTACCCTCATTTTTGAAAAAAAACGAAACCTCAATACAAATGAATAGAAGACATAAAAACGAACTGATAAAATATGAAAAAGAAGAAGCAGCCAGGAAGAAGGAAGAGGTAAAAAAAAGTTGGGAAGATAAACACCCAGGCCAAAATTATGAGAAGGCCATGAAAGAAGCAGCAATACTAAAACAAGAAAAAGCAGATAAAGAAAAAGAAGAAAAAAAAAAAGCAGCCGAAGAATTAGTTAAACAAACATGCAAGGAGGTTGGACACACTGATTCTCCTAGAGATTTAATAGAAACGTTGACAGGCAATGGTATACATCACCCTTTTAATCAGTTGAAAAAGATTCAGCAGAGTGAAATAATAGAAAAATTACAAAAATTTTATTGTTTTGAAAGTAAAAATACAATGAATGATTGGATGGACTCTATGGAAGAAGAATTTGGTAGTAGTGTTAAAGTAAACGATTACTACAAACAGAACCAGAGAAAGTTTCGTCTGAAAAAAATAACAGAGATACAACAAAAAAAAGACTTTATATATAAACAATTTATGTCATTCTTTAATGATGATAGATTATCATATACAGAAGAAAAAAAACAAAAAAAAGATGAAGCAGAAAAAAAAGCAAAAGCAGAAGCCGAACAAAAAGAAGCGGCAGATAAAGTAAAAGCAGGAGAAAAAGCAAAAGCAGAGAAAGAAGCACAAGAAAAATGCTCAACAGATAAAGGAACATTTATGAACAGAAGAGATCTAATACAAACACTTAAAACTGAAATGAATTTAAGAAATGATGAAGTAAAAGTTTTATCACAGAAGATAACCCAATTGATGAAAAAAATTAATGGTGTGTGTTTTAATAATGATGTTGATAAAAAAAATTGGATCGACCAATTTGTAGAAATATATAAGAGAAGTACAGGAGGAAAAAACCAACAGTTAAAAGACAAAGCGACAGAAGAACTTACAAAATTTATAGACAGTAAAGAATATATAAAAACTCAAGAAGGAGGAAAAAGAAAGAAGAAAACACGTAGAAAAAATAAAAAAGTAAAAAGAAAACAAACAAGGCGTAAAAATAATGTATAAATCATAATATAAAAAAATTTTATAGTATGATTATTCAAATAATATTATAATATTTAAGGACCCGACTTCTTCTTACGACGAACAACCTTCTTTTTCTTAGCTACTGGCTCTGGCTCTGGTTCTGGTTCTGCCTCTTCCTCTTCTTCATCGTCTTCATCTTCCTCAAATGTTGGCTTACTTACATCCTCATCATCGTCTGATTCATTTGCTTCTTTATCTTTCTGTGACAATGTTTCCAATGTATCTTCATCATCACTATCGTCTGCAACGTGACAAGTTCCACTTCCCAACAATCGTTGGGGAGGCCTTACCTTCGCTTGAACCAATGACCATGAAATACCCCATCTTCCACCTACAAAACTAATTTGTGTACATTTCATCAAACCTACGATATGAGAACCCTTTTGAATCAAATTAACAGGACTTCCCTTGTTAGCATCGCCACCCTTCATCAAATAGGTTGGTTTACCTTCAGTATCATATAGTTCAACCATAAACTTATTTTCCCAAAATGGAATTTTAAGCTTCATAGTAAATGATTCCGAACCATCATCACGAGTATAACACTTGACAAAAGGCCACGTCATAGCTTCAGCGACTTCCTTAGACATTTTATTTTTCCCAAACCATTCCTTAGCATTCAATGAGGCATCTTCCAAAAGTTTTTCTTGAAGTGCTTTCATATTTGCCAAAAACTTAGCCTGTGAAGCACTTTTTTGAGGTTCAAATTGTAGGGACAAATCATATTTAACTTGACCGGTTTGTTCATTGGGCCACTCATTGACGCCCCACGTCAACATAAGAGGAAATTGGAGAACCAAACCATTGCTACCATTAAGACCTAGCTTAATACTTTTACCACCATATTTGTTTACAGAAGGTTTACTATATGTGACTTGATCACATTCAAATTCTTTAGCTTTAACGCACTGAGTAGTATTTTTCGACATTATAATTATACTCTATTTAATTTGATTCTTTTTAAATCAATTTTTTTCTAATTTTGCAAAATGACAAAAATCAAATACTTAATTTTTTAATAAGAATCCCATGTGTTTATCTTTCTTGTCGATAGTGATATCAGCATGCATAGTAGGAATATTTAGGTTATCATTCTTTGGAATTTCTTTTATATTCATTTGTTTTTTAGTATTAGCATTGGGTGCCATAGGGGGTAAATGTTTATTATGTGAAATATTTTTTTCTGGTATTTTCCAACTATTTCTGTTTTTACTATTTAATCTAGATGCTACTTTTTTGAATTGATGTTTTGCGTCGTTTAAATTAGGGGGATCTCGTTCTTGTTTATTTATTTGAGGCGGTGGTATATTTGGAGGACTTGGTAATTTTGGTTTCAATATATTTATTGCTTCTTTGTTGATATGATTTTTTTTATTCTTTCTATCGAATGATTGTTTTCTCAAAATATCCAGGTCTTTACCTTTAAAAGGTTCAAGTGTTGCCATTTTTTGTGGTTTAATGCCATTTTCGATATCAGGTTTTTCCTCTATTTTTAGCGTAACATTTCCAGGAGATATCGGTTCTTTTTTATTTAATTTACATTTGTATTTTATTAATAAACATCCGACGATTACCATCAATGTTCCACATGTTAATCCTAATATAATTATTATCATATTATCCCGTTTTATTATTTCTTCTTGTTTCAATTCACTTTTTAAATCTTTAGCAATATTTATAGAGTTATTTTTTATATCATATGATTTTGTTATGGGTTGTGTAGGTGATATTGTAGGTGATATAGTAGTTGATTGTTGGGTCGTCGATTTTACAGTCGTCGTTGGTGTTTGGGTCGTCGTTGGTGTTTGAGTCGTCGTTGGTGTTTGGGTCGTCGTTGGTGTTTGAGTCGTCGTTGGTGCCCGTGTAGTGGATTTTACAGTTGTTGCGGGTGGTTGTGTTGTTGTAGTTGCTATATTGGAAGGTGGTTCCCATCCCTGTGATTGTAATAATTCATACAACCATGCAGGTATATCATCGCCAGTTGGCGTTGAACTTGTTGTTGTAGTTGGTTTTTCTGTTGTAGTAGTATGTTGTGGCGTTGTTGTAATTGTTATGTTTTGTTTACATAAATACATGGATGTTTCTTGATTATTATATGTTTCGGTCCATAATTTATTGCAATTATCAGGCATTGAAAAAACACTTATAATAGATAAAAATAAGAATAGAATCCTTTTCATATTAAAATTAATAATCCAATACTTTTTAAGTTTATTTTGTAAATACTTATACCATTAATGAAGGTATTTAAACAATATAAATAATAAATAAATATATATATATTAATGAATAATATTAAAATAAAAAAAAATTTCAGTCCAAAAACCTATTTACATAAATATGTTTATGATGATATAAGACCAATAATAAAAAAAAAGAGAAAGAAAGTAAAATCTTGTGATTTTAAAATAGTTGAACCAGAAAATTATAAAAATATTGTATGTATAAATTACAATGTTAATCAGTTAAAGCAAATGTGTAAAAGATATAAATTAAAAGTAAGTGGGAATAAATCAGAGTTGATGTATAGAATATATAATTTTTTAAAATATTCATATTATTGTATTAAGATTCAAAAGAATTATAGAGGTTATTTATATCGTCAATATGAAAAATTCAAAGGTCCAGGTTATAAAAATACAAAGTTGTGTTGTAATAAAACCGATTTTTTATTATTTGAAGAAATAAAGAATTTGCCAAAAAAACAGTTATTTACATACAAGGATAAAGATGGTTTTATATATGGATTTGATATATGTTCTTTATGGAATCTAATTTATTTAAATAAAGAAACTAAAAATCCGTACAATCGAAATCAATTTCCAGAAGACATGTTATATAAAATAAAACGAATTGTTCATATAGGAAATATTTATAATTATGATATCAATATAGAAGTAGACAAAAGTGATCTGGATATTTTATCCAATAAAAAAAAGATAGAACTAAAAACATTGGAGATTTTTCAAAAAATAGATAAATTTGGACATATTACCAATATATCATGGTTTCTTAATTTAAGTAAAATAAAACTATTTTCATTTTTAAGAGAATTAATTGATATATGGAATTATAGAGCACAAATAACTATGGAAACAAAAAAAAATATATTTCCACCATCTGGATCTCCTTTTAATAATATTAATTTTATGATTTTGCGTCATAAAAAAATAGAATATATACAAGAAAAAATGTTGAGATTAATAAATAGATTGATAACTTATGGGAAAAATGAAGAATATTGTAAATTAGGTGCATTGTATATACTAGGAGCTCTTACCATGGTTAATAATAATGCGGCGAATGCTCTTCCATGGTTGTATGATTCTTTTATGATAGTTTCATAAATATTTATTACATAAATATTATATTTGTTATTTGTTTTGCAGACAATAAATAATATAATATTTACCAAAACGAACTTAAAGCGAACGCGCTTATATAGATTATAAGATGCCAAAAAAAAGCGCACCGAAAGCCACCCCCACTAAAACTGCCTCAAAGGCAAAGAAAACCCTAGCAAAAGCTGCCCCTGCAGCCGCTGTTAAAGCCGTAGAAGCACCCAAAGCGGAACCGGTTGTTCAAACTCTGGATGATCAATTCTCAGGACTTCTTGCTCAACTTGTTGCACTTAGAAGTCAACTTACAAAAGTAACATCTGAAGTTCGTGTTCTTCAAAAGAGAACCGATCGTGAAATGAAAGCTGCAATGAAAAATGGTCGTAAACGCCGTAAGAATGCTGGAACTCGTGCTCCTTCTGGATTTGTAAAGCCAACACAAATCAGTCATGAATTGGCAAACTTTCTAGGAAAGGATCAGGGAACTGAAATGGCTAGAACTGAAGTAACGCGTGAAATTAATGCTTATATTCGTAAGCATAATCTTCAAGACCCAAAGAATGGAAGACATATTCTTCCAGACAGTAAGTTGCGTAAATTGTTGAAGTTGAAGAAAGACGAAGAATTGACTTACTTTAATCTTCAGCGATACATGAGTCCACATTTCGCAAAAGGAGGTAAAAGTCCAACTGCTAATTCTATGTAAATAGTATTATTGAATAAATAATTAAATAAAAAATTTTTTAATTATTTATAGAAATTCAAATACTTATGTAAATACAAAATTATGTCGTGATAATAGTTCTTGCAAGTTAATGCTATTTATTTTATTCGATATTATATTATACTTCATTGTATTATCCAATTGAAATAACGTTTCAACGTGTTGTAGTTTTTCCAATTCATTTTGATCAATATATTTATCTAATAACCAATCGTAAAACATTTCATTTGATTTTAGATTTATATATCGGTTTAAGATTTTATAAGCATAATATATATTGTATTTACTATTGTTATAATCTGTTCCCGAAAATATACACAGTTGTTGAAATAATTTATTAGGTAGTTTTAATGTATTTAATATATTATCATAATCGTATAAGACTGCGTTATGTTTAATTATGCTGAAATATCGCAAAACTCTGGTACATCCGTATACAAACATATCAGTATCTTCGCTTAAACAAGCGTATGCTAAATTATTTTTAACCATATAACAACATAATATATCAGCTTCACCATCGGCAATTACGTAATTCATACCATAATATACTAATAAATTTTTAACCTCTTCGATGTCATCATTATTGATTCTAACACAATTCTTCTTTAGTTTTAATAATTTTTTTTCCAGTTCATTTTTTTTAGTAGAATCTATTTCATTTTCAATAGTATTTTCTAATTTTTTACACTCTTTTTCTACTTGTTTTTTTTGTTGCGAACGCTTAATTAATGTTTCCGATTTTTCTTCTGGTCTATCTCCATCAAATATGAATAGACAATCAATTTTGTAAAATTTGAAAATACTACACAATTGATATATATTTTCGATCAGAGCATTCTCACCTTTAAATCTATATAAATATATAGATATATCAATGACAATTGTCTTATTTTTTAATTCAGATAAATGAATTAATTTGATATCTTGCTTACATTGTTTTCTTAAGAATTTATTTAATAGTTTGATTCCCATTTTTGATATATAATAATTATATGATTATATATCAATTTATTATAATTCCAATTCACAAACGGTCATTCTTAAGTTATTTGAAAGAAAATCATTATTTATTATCTCATTATGTTTAATTTGTAAATTATTGATATTCTTTATAAAATCATTTTCTTTGTAATGATGTTTAATAAATTTAAAAAACTTATTTAAATGTCTTGTATTTTTTGAGAATATTAAAATGTTAATTTGGTTTTTATCACACCATTTCATAAATTTTTCTGCATTAAATAACAATATGCTTTTTATAAAATAATATGCAAACACATTTGTATTTTCTTTGTATTGTTTCCTGGCTAAATTACTTATTTCGTCTTTTTTATATAAATTTTCATATTTCAAATTATAAAAATCTAATATTTTTGAACATTGAAATAAGCTGTGTAGTTTTTCATTGTATAAAAAAAAATCGAAAAACATTTTGAATTCTTTATAATCGTTTTTCTGTTCAATCGTAAAATAACTACAAAATAATATATTGAATATTTCTGCCCAAAATTCAGAATAAGCTTCGTATAAATTGAATTTGCTATCGATTGGGAATAATGTATTAATTTTTTTATTGAAATCTTTAACGTTCATCATAGAAAAATCCAAGCATAATGAATGGAATGTTTCATGAATAAATACTTTGAACCATTCTTCTTTTCTATAAATAAATATTTCGGTATCTTTTTTACACGCATAGGTAGAACCAGTATTACAATTCATATCATCTAATATTTTTAAATTATTAGTGGGTAATTCTTTTAAATAATCAGTAAGAGCAATATTTATTGTTAGTTTAGATAAGGTATTGTTTTTCGTGTAAGAAAATACAAATTTTAACCATATTAACATGATTGATATCATATTTTCATATTTGTATATATAATTTAAATCTTTTTCTTCCAATAAACAGTTAATAATTATTTTTTTATTTAATAATATTATTTCGTAAGATAACAATTTATTATGTTGATTTATTATTTGTTCTTTTATTCGTTTTGGAGAAAAATGAATTAATGTAGATATTTTCCCGATATTTCCAATAGTTTTAATTTGTTTTTTAATAGTAGGTATTATTAATTTAACATGTTTTTCTGATATTATTATTTCTTTATGAAATGATTTTATAATTGAATTTATATTTGGTAATTTTGATTTTTTATTTTTATTCGTTTTTAATAAAAACTTTATTGTACTTTCAGTTTTTTTTGATAATTTCATTATATATATAAACTAGTTATTTTTATTATAATTTTTTATAATAGAAATTAGGTTGAATTAAATTGTTTTCTTAATTTTATAGTGTCGTGGAATACTACCGGCTTACATCCTCTAATAAAGTGTTGTAATGTTGCATCTTTTGTTAACAAAAGCATATTTTTTAAATCTCCATTTTGACTGTATTTCGCGTATTGTCCCTTTTCCATAATTTTGAATTTATTTACTAGAAAATCATCATCCATTCTAATTTCTTTTGGTCTATATCTTATTTTTTTATATATACCACTTTTTCCTCCCAATCTTTGTGCAATGGCAGGATCTTTTGATAATTCTTTTGGTAATTGTTTTATCCATTGTGGTTCTTCTTCATGATCTTCGTGTGATAACGAAAATTTACTATAAAAAACCGGATGTGAATTTTTGAATTTACTCCCCTGATAATAATGTTCTACGCTGTTCCATTTTTTACCATCTGCATCAAATTCGGATACCCAAAAATTCGACAATTGTTTCCTCCAATTTTTAATTTCATTCAAATCAGCAAATGATTTTTCTTGACCAATTGGTATTTTTTCACCAGCGCCTTTACCTGGCATAGCATCTCTAGATTTACTATAAAATTGAAAAACAATATCTTTATTGTATGATTTTTCTTTTGGTTCATTTTGAACTTCACAACTAGAAGAACCATCTTTTTCTACTATATTTTCTTCCATTTTATCACCCAACATATGTTTAAACGCTGGAATGAAATTATATATTGTATTACCTCTGGATTCCATACATTTTGTTTTAACTAAATTTTTAATTGAATATGGTATATCTTTATATGTAAATATACGTTTGTTTTTGTATGTAATTAATTTATAATGATTACCAGTATAATCAGCTAAAATATAATACTTTGGATTAAACTCTGCCTTATTTTCTTCTATAGCATTCGATGCGATTTGACATTGTAATACATTATCATGATCCGATACAGTATAATTATCAGAATTAAATATAATTAATTTCAAATTGATTATTTTTTCTAATAAGTCAATTGCCCAGGCATCTGCCCAAAATGTACAAGATTGTAAAATATTTTTAAATTCAACAACATTATTTATATTTTTCATAAATTGATATTCACCCAACAATTCTTTTGTAATATTTAAACTATTTTTTTCCTGTACAAATTTCTTTTTTAATTTTTTACCTTTTAATGCTAATTGTCTTTTTGTATCTCTATCTTTTTCCACATTAATTTCCTGTCCCAATAATTTATATTCTTTTTTAATATTATTTATTAAAATTGTTTGTTTTTTAATTTCATTCATAAATTCAGTGTAAAATTGTTTATATTCTTGGAATTTTTCTTCGGTCGCATTATCAGCTAACATTTTTCTTAACATTTCTACAGTAGCCTCTTTATTAATTCCTTTTAAACCCTCTCTAATAACCGCAAATAAACAATCTCCATTTGATTCTACATTTTGTATATCATAATTGTTATTGTGTAAGAATTTTTCAATCCATGTATTATGCACTTCATTAATATATAATTCTCTTTCTTTGAGATCTTGTTTTGACGTTTGTCCTTCTTCAACTTCTTCATTTGCATTTTCCAATTGTTCAAACACATTTTTATCATTGTCCGATATTTCATTCGTTTCATCCGGTTCTTCATTATCTTCTTCTTCTACTTCGCCTACATCATCGTCCGTTAAATCAATCTCGTCATCATCGTAAATGCTCTTTTCTTCATTTTCATAATTTATTTCATTTTCATCGTCTTCTAATTCTTCAGGAAATCTAGCTTTCAAATATTTTTTGGTAACAAATTGATACAATAACGGTTCGTTTATTTTATCCAAATCAATATCTCCATCATTATCTTCAATATTATCAGATGGTTTGAATTCAAATATTCCTATTTGTTCATCAACTGAATCATTTATACAGGAATATATTCTTATAAATAATATTTTTTTATCAGCATAATCATAATTTATATTACCCAGGCAAATTGTACAATCAAATCCTAAAATTGGATAACTATATAAAAAAGCCTCCATTTCGTCATCTTTTTTATGTATCTCATTTTTTTCTTTGTAAGACACATCTGTATTTATTTTAGATTGAACCATATATCTTAATCAAATATTATATATTTTCTTAAATAGTTATCGTCCATTAATTCATTTAAATAAAACCACATAGTTTGCCGTCGTTCTACTATTATACAATTTTCTGGATTATTTTCAAATGATAATATATCTTCTATCAATATATGTTTTGTTTTTTTTCTTATATCAATATCATAATATTCGGCGATTTTGATTAAATCTTTTTTCAAATAATTTGTTTTATAATCTAAAATTTGAGCATAAGCAGAATCATAATCAGAAAAATCACAGTCTTCCAACTTAATTTTTTCAATTTCATTATTTATTTCTTCAATATCCTTATCATAATTTCGTCGTTTCATATGTTTTTTTACTTCGGTAATGTGCATGTTAAGTGTGTTCATTAATTAAATATATAACCATATTCTTATATATATTTAATTACTCAATTTCTTCATAAATATCCATATATTTGAATAAAGATTTAGATGAAATACCGGCATATTCTTTTATGTTCAATAACGAAAAATATTCCATTTTTCCAATAATATTATCCCATTCATCGTGTGTTTCTATATGATTTTTTCCATCAATTATTAAAATATACAAATTTTCCGATATTTCTTCGATGATATATCTACTATCAGATATTTCTAAATTACGGTCAGTTACTTCTATTAATAACATAATTATACTAATGATTTCTTCCTTTTCAATAATATTATTATTCATTAAATTTATGAAAAATTTACTCAGAGCTTTTCTTTTTTCATTTGTTTTATTAATTTGACAAAATTTATCGTAATCTTGTTCTGGAGAGACATATTCTATTTTTTCAAACAATTCCATGAAATTATGGAAATTGTCATAACATATTTCTTTCATAATTTCATAATCTTCTATAAGACATTTATAGAGTTTCGCATACAATTTAGACCAAAAACTATTTATACTGCTCATTTCAAATATAATATTTCCAATTTTATTCAACGATTCTTTATTATCAATATAATTATTAATAACGTCTTTAATTTGAATATATAGTTCTTGGTAATTATCGTCCGTCATTTTATTCAAATATGATCTTATTTTATCAATATCGGCATCAATTCCTTCAATATTTTTCTCCAAAATAGTTGGTTTGTAATTCCGTATAGCGTCCCAATCTTCCTTTGATAAATGTTTCTTCTTTTTATAAGATTTTTGGAAATTGGGAGTTTTATTATAATTTGGTGCACCTACTTTATTTGCTAATTCATTAATAATATTTATTACATCATTTGTAACATATTGTTCGTGATCGATGTTTGCAAATTTTTCAAAAAAATCATAAGTATATTGCTTTTTTATCATAGACATACTTTATCATTTTAATTATTTTTTATATTGTTTTCAATTTAATATAAAAATACACTTAAACAGATTTTAATTTAATTAAATATCAATGTCTTCTACTGCATTAAATTCTGAAATTAATGAATGGGACGATCCAGAAATAGATCTGGACGCGCATTTATTACGTGGCATATATGCCATAGGGTTTGAAAAACCCAGTCCTGTACAAAAAAAAGTTATTAAACCAATGACGAAAATTAGAGAAAATGGTAAACGTCGCGATATTATTGCACAAGCACAATCTGGAACCGGAAAAACGGGTGCTTTTAGTATAAGTGCTTTACAAATTGTCGATCAATCGGTTAAAAAAACACAAGTATTAATTTTGGCACCTACACATGAATTAGCCAGACAAATTCAGGGTGTTATAGATAGTTTGAGTATATATTTAAAAATTCAAACCCAGTTATTGATTGGTGGAACAAATATAGAGGAAAGTAAAAAAAATTTAGAACAAAACACACCACATATTGCTATAGGAACACCCGGACGTGTTCACGATATGATTAAACGTAAATATTTAAATACTGAATTTATAAGTTTGCTTATTGTTGACGAAGCAGATGAAATGCTAGATACAGGATTTAAAGACCAAATGTATAAGATTTTTTCGTTTGTTAATCAAAATGTTCAAATCGGTTTGTTTAGTGCAACATTACCGAATGAATTGACACCATTAATTCAAAAATTTATGAGAACTCCAACTGAGATTTTAGTTAAATCAGAGATGTTGACTTTACGAGGTATAGCTCAATATTATATTAAATTAAATGGAGATGAACATAAATACGCAACATTAAAAGATCTATTTGAAGCTATGGCGGTTTCACAAGCAATTATTTATTGTAATAGTATCCGACGAGTTGATGATTTATATTCTGCAATGGTTGAAGATAAATTTCCTGTAAAAAAAATACACGGGAAAATGAGTCAAGTTGAACGAAAAGACAATTTTAAAGATTTTAAAAAGGGTGGGTGTCGTGTTCTAATAACATCTGATTTATTTGCAAGAGGAATTGATGTTCAACAAGTAAGTATTGTAATTAATTTTGATGTTCCAAAATCAGAACATACTTATTTACATCGAATTGGGCGGTCAGGTAGATGGGGTAGAAAAGGAGTAGCTATTAATTTTTTAACAAAACATGACCAAAACAAAATTGAAAGAATTGAAAAACATTATAAAACGGTAATTAAAGAAATGCCAAGTAATTATACAAGTCATTTAGGATATTAATTCGTCGTATAACCAATCTTATTTTCTTTTTTTCTCTTAATGGAGATTGAAAAAGAAAAACCCACACAACAGGTATATAAATTATTTAAATTGCCAATTGAATACAATGAAAAAGCAAGAAAAATTTTCCCCAATTTAAAAGATGATTTGGAATTAACAAAAAACATAGATCCATCAAAAAAATCAATATATCAACATATTTTAAATCCACAAACAAACATAGGAGAACAATGTATTGATAAATGGTGCGAAACCTATACAACAGATACACATTTTTTAAACGATACACAAAAATTATACAAAAACATACATGATATATCAATAAATAAAGAAAATGTTGATAAAATGACAATGGTTTGGGGAAAAATAAAAGAAGATAATAATTTTATTGAAAAATACAATTATATGGGTTGGGATAAATTATCCTGGCTAAATCAATCCAAGTTTTATTTATCTATAACATCTCTTTATCATATAACATCTCCGGTATGGAATTTATTTAGTCCGTTGTTTGCTATTGTATTTCCATTTATTCTTTTAAAATTAATGAGAGTCCCTCTCAATATGGAGATGTACAAAAAAGTATTAACAAAGCAATTTCAAAATCATATTATTGGACAAGCATTATTTAATTTCACAAGTGTTCCGATGTATAAAAAGGTTTATTTATTGTTTATGGTATGGATTTATTTTTACAATATTTATCAAAATGTTATCAATTGTTATAGATTTTATAAGAATATATATTTAATTACGGAAAACATTCATACCATAAAAGAATATGGAGACATAACATTGAAAAATATTGATTTGGTTTTATTTAAAATAAAAAATTTACCATCTTACAAGAAATTTTCATTGGAATTGGACATGTACAGAGATAAACTTTATAAATTTAATAAAGGTTTGGATTTGTTAGAATTAACAGGTTCCTTTAGAAAAAGATTATTTGATATGGGTAGCATAATGAAAGAATATTACACCATCTATAATAATGGTGAATTAAATAACATATTGAATTATAGTTTAGGATTTAATGGATATATTGATAATTTATGTGGTTTAAGAGAAAATATTAACAGTAAAAAAATAAATCAGTGTAATTATGGTTATGAGGTTGAATTCAATGGACTATATCATCCAGCGATTGAAGGGAAAATAATCAAAAATGATATAAAATTATCAAAAAATAAAATCATAACAGGTCCAAACGCTGCCGGAAAAACAACATTATTGAAATCCACTATCATAAATATTTTGTTTTCACAGCAAATGGGATTTGGTTATTATACATCTGCAACAATTTCTCCTTATGATTATATTCATTGTTATATAAATATACCAGATACATCCGCCAGAGATAGTTTATTTCAAGCAGAAGCAAGAAGATGTAAAAATATTTTAACAAATATAGATGAAAATGCCCAGGCGAGACATTTTTGCATATTCGATGAATTATTTTCAGGAACAAATCCATATGAAGCCATAAGCAGTGGTTACGGTTATCTGGATTATATATCAAAAAAGAAAAATATTAATTTTATGCTGACAACGCATTTTGTGAAATTATGTAAATTGTTAGATAAAAATAAAAACATTTCAAATGAAAATATGGAAACAAGTATTAAAAAAAATAAACCAACATATTCATATAAAGTAATACCCGGAATATCCAAAATTAAAGGTGCTATTTGTGTATTACAAGATTTGAATTATCCAAAAAGTATCTTAAAAAAAAGTGAAAAAATATTAAAGAAATTATAGTTCGTTTGTTTAGAAGTATTATTATAATTTAATTAATTAATATGATATCCAGAGAATTGGCTATTAATTTAGGAATTACGTTAGTATTTTCCATTGGATTATTTTTTTATTTTAATTCAAAAGTAAACAAGGTTGAGAATAAAGTAAATGCAGTTTTTGAAATTATACAAGAACAACAAAAAGCAATTAACAATCATAATATGGAATATAGTGCACACGAAACAAAAGAAAATATGGGAGAATTTATGAAAATGGAAGAAGTTTTAGAAACAGCAAATGATTTAGTTGAAATTTCAGAAGATGATAGTGGCGATAGCGATGATGACGATAGTGGCGATAGTGATGGTGATGATAGTGATGGTGATGATAGTGATGAAGATGATGAAGATAAAAAAACATTAACCCTAATTGATAATACAAATGATGTAGTTGAAGAGGTAAATATTGAACCGATTAATTTAGAAACAAATAGTTTAAGAAACGCTAGTGATGAAACTGTTACTATAGAACCACCACAAAATCTGAACATTTCTGAATTGTTAATTCAAAAATCAAATGAGCAACAACAAGATAATGATAGTTTAGAAAATGATAGTTTAGAAAATGATAGTTTAGATGATATTAGCAGTGATATTGAAGATAATGAAGAAAAAGAAAAAAAATCATTGGATAAGTTGACAGTTCAAGAATTGAAAGACCTGGCAAAAGAAAGAAATTTAAAAAGATATAAAAGTTTAACAAAACCAAAATTAATTGAATTAATAGAAAAAGCAGAATAAATTTTTATATGATAATTATATAAATGAGTTGGGGTACGTGTTATTCAGGTTCTAATAATATCCATTTTGATTATCCAGCATTAATGAGTGATGGTAGACTATTTACATCCAGAGATCCTGCTTGTGTAAGAAATACAATGATTAAACAATCGGCAGGCATTAATGATAATTATCAATATAGACAGTATTTAACGCAAAATGCTGAAAATATCATGAAAACAAACGCTGTTAATAGCAGCGATCAATGTTGTTTTGCTAAAAATTTACATTATAATAAAAAACCGACAAATAATAAATATATTTATCAATCTTGTTCGGATTCAACTTCTCCTTATGGTTATGAAAGCTCTGATCTTAAAAATGTATATTTAACAAGAAAAGATCTACAAAGTCAATTGGTATCACCTATTCTTACGCAAGAAGAATTATTAAAATTACGTGCTTAATTTATATATTTTACAAAAATATATAAGATTATTAATATAAAATAAGTATATGAACTTATTATCAATCGACGTTGGTATGAAGCATTTAGCATATTGTCATTTTGTTATTCATAATAAAGAGTATTTTATTTCACAGTGGGGAGTTATTAATTTATGTAAAGATGATAACATACATTGTTGTGGTAAAATGAAAAATAATAAACCGTGTAAAAATTCAAGTAAATATTATCGGGATGATAACTATTATTGTAAAATACATGCCAAAAAAACAAATTATAAAATACCCACCAAAAATTTACAAAGAAAAGCTATAAAAAAATTAAAAGTATTTGATGTTAAACTTTTATGTGATGAAATGAATATAAAATACAAAAAAAAAGAAAAGAAGGATAATTGTATCGAATTGATTAATAAATATTTAGATGAAAATTATTTACATTTTGTAAAAACTATAAATACAAGATCAATGAATTTAGTTTCGTATGGTAGATGTATGAAAGAAATGTTTGATGAACAATTTAAAACTATTCATTTTGATTATGTTTTAGTTGAAAATCAAATTGGACCATTAGCGTTGAGAATGAAAACATTACAAGGAATGATAATGCAATATTTTATTCATAGTAATGTTAATAAAATCGAAGAAATATCACCATCAAATAAATTAAAAGATCATTTAGAAACAAAAAAAACCACATATAAGGAAAGAAAAAAAAAGGGTATTGAAATTACAAGAGAAAAGTTGATAGATAATGTAAGAATTAATAAATGGTTGGATTATTTTAACAAACATAAAAAAAAAGATGATTTAGCAGATTCATATTTACAAGGATTATGGTATTTTAATAATATTTTAGCAAAATAATATATTTAATGCGTCTTACTTAAAATTAAAAGTTCTTAATAAAACATAAGTAATGGAAACTATTAAAATTAATATTGATGATGTCTCTAGCTCACCTCGATTAAAAGTAATTGATTCGCCAAAAACTCCTGGAGGAAGTAGTAAACATGTAAATTTTGGTTCAGGAATTGATTTATTTATGAATAATAAAAAAGTTTCAAAACCTGGGTCACCTACTTCTGATATTAAATTAAATGAAATTAACAACTTAGATTTAAATAATCTATCAAATTCAAATAATGATACTAATAATATTAAACTTAATCTAAATGAAGCAAAACCAGTTTCATTTAATAAAATGTTATATGAAAATAAAGTTAAAAAAGAAGAAACTAACAATGTTAATAAACCTATGTTAGGTAAGGAAATGAGTAAAGATAATAATACAGATACAGATGGCTTCAAAAAATTTACAGAAATACCTGTAAATCCAAATATGAATATTCAACCAAAAACTATGAAAAAAGAAGATGAATTAAGAGAAAAATTAAAGACTCTTAGAAAATTAGAAGCATTGGAAAAAAAAGGGTTTCGATTAACAAAAAAATATGGTATGGAATCTTCTCTGGATGAAATGACAGGTGAATATGAAATGATTAAAAATGAGGTTGAAAAAAAGAACAGTAGTAAATTTCAGGGCAAAATGTTAATGGCTGCCGTTTCTGGTTTAGAATTTTTGAATTCTAAATTTGATCCATTTGACTTGAAATTAGATGGTTGGGCAGAAGCAGTAAATGAAAACTTAGAAGAATATGATGATGTATTTGGGGAATTACATGAAAAATATTCATCAAAAGCTAAAATGGCACCAGAAATTAAATTATTATTTATGCTAGGAGGTAGTGCGGTTATGTTACATATGACAAATACAATGTTTAAATCCGCAATGCCGGGTATGGATGACATTATGAAACAAAATCCTGATTTGATGCAACAATTTACCAATGCAGCAGTCAGTAGTATGAGCAAGAATAATCCCGGATTTGGTAATTTTGTAAATGGTGCAATGAATAATAGCTATAATGAACCACGGGTTCAACCACCTAGAGGAGCCCCTCCTGGACCAACACCACAAATGAGAAGACGACCTCCAACGCCGCCAATAGGTCCTCCATCAAGTCGTCCAGATGTAGGATTTAGTCGTGGCAGACCAACATTCAATGATGCAACGAATATGGATAGCACGTTTGCAACTATCGGTAAATCAAACAAACAAAAATCAAAACGTCAAGAAATGAAGGGACCAAGTGATATTGGAGAAATCTTATCTGGATTAAAAACAAAACGAGTAAATATGAATATAAAAGACAATAAATCAACTATAAGTTTAGACGACGTAAAAGAATTAAAAAGTGATTTATCATTGCCAAAAAGAAGTAAACGTAGTGCTTCGGCAAAAAATGTTGTTAATTTATCATTGTAAATAATTTGTTTATATAATATAAAATGGTTTTAGGTTTTGTATTATATGAGGCGGTAGATTTAGGTTATAATGTTGTAAAAATTGGATACAATAGTATAACTGGTGCTTATAATTGGTATTATCAAATAGATGCTCATGAAAAAGAACTCGAACATGAAGAAAAAGCGGCAATATTGGAAGAAATGAAGAAATTAAACTCAAGATTGAAAGAATTAGAAGATGTTATAGAAAATAAGGCCAAAAATGATTAATACTTTTTTTTAGTTCTTTTTTTTCGGTTTCGTTTTTTTGTTTTTCTTTTTTTATATTTTTTTTTTTTACTTTTTTCATATATTTTTTTTTTACTTTTTTCCATACGTTTTCCGGATCCACGATGAACGTGTGTTTTAAACAAATTTACGGCATCCTTTTTTAAATCTTCAGGAGTTGGTATATAACCATAATTTTGATGTTTACCTTTTTTGAGTGGAAAAAATGTACCGTCAATTTGTTTTTCGGGGAAAAAGTCTTTATCATATTTTTTACCATATTTATCATTTTTCCCCCAAATTTCTAAATGACCCAATTCATCTGAGTAATCTTCTTTTATTGTATTGTTTAATCGTCTATTCAAATCTTGAATTTTTAAACGTTCAACATTTTTTAATATATCATCCATTTTTCCTTTTTTACCAGTAATGTTTGAAAACAACATATCAACCGCAGTATCAAAATGTGGAAAAGCTTGTTTATTATCCTTCGATTGCCCCAATGATCTGGGAAGATTTCCCTTTTCTTTTTTTATTTTAATTTTATTATTTAATTCGTTTATTTGTTTCTGAAAATCTTTTATACTTTCTTGTTGAACTTTCACTTCTTGATCATATGCGTCGTGTTGTTGTCCTTTATTTTGGGCATTAATTATATCTTCTTGTATATGGTTTATGATTTCATTCGCAATTTTAACTTCATGGTCTAATTTCTCCAAGTGTACCATATCTGGAGTAGGTCTAGATAATTGAATCCTGGATATTTGTATCATATGTTTTAATATTTCTTTCAGTTTTCTATTGTTTATTTTTTTCATATCTATTTTAGAATGGTCTTTCAAATGATATGGTTTAAATGTATTATAAGCACTTATAAAAATATCGCTTCCATTTTCTTGTGCTTCTTTTATTAATTGTCTCATTCGTTCTTTTGATTTTTCCATTCCTGCCTTATGTTTTTCACAATATGTTATTTTACTCATTATTATAATTAATATAGAAATTAAAATAATGATATTTACTTTTTTTTACCAACCCATTCCCATACAAATTGTTGATTGCACATTGGACACGTTAGATTTCTTTCAAACCATTTCAAAACGCATGTTGAATGAAAATGATGACCACAATTTAACACGGCTCTACCATATGTGATTTTTTCTAAACATATTATACACTCATTTGTTTTGAAGTCTTTTTTTGGTGTTTTAAAATTTATAGGGTGTATTTTATATGATTTTTTAAAACACATTTATATGTATTTACATAATTTTTGATAAATTCATACCAATTAAAAATCCTATTAAATTAGCAAATATATCACTATATTGATAATACCACCATTCATTACTACTAGTCACCCCGTTGCACCAATTATTATAAAACCAATCAGGTTTAAAATAACCCAATGAGAATTCTACTATTTCCCAACATATACCACCAAACATGGAAAGATAAAATGATTTGGGATACAAATATCCTAAAAGGGCAAAAAACAACATATGTGTAATATGCCATCTACCCAATTTAAAATCATTAATTACAAACATCGGTTTTCCATCTAAAAACAGCAAACTATCATTTATTTTGTCTTTTTTTTTACAACGATAATTACCGTACAAGACAATAAATAATACACATAAAATCACCAATAAAATATAATAAATGTCTACAGAATTGATTATGGTTTTCAACATCAGTTATATATTATATTCATATTTTTTCTTTAAAATAACCTACAGCTTTTAATTGATTTCTCGATCTAGCTTGGGCCGATGCTTTACCCAATAATTCTTTGGCCTTTTTTAATTCTTCTTCTGAAACTACACCATCTCCATCTAAATCTAATATATCTTCATATGTCCGCATTTTTGCTGGGATAATACAATAAGGACTCTGTTCATGAAATAAATGCATTGTTAATATATGAAAAATTCCAGTGATAATTAACGCGGTTATTATATCTCTTGTTCCCATCCATGAAATTGCAAATATAAGCAATTGTCTCCCTATAGAATTTCTTAAATATTGTTCTTGTGATTTACTTAATTCTATCGTAATATATTTTGATCCTATATTTAACATAATCATAACTAATCCTGCAAATAATTTACTATTGTTAATACCTTTAAACATTTCATGTACTTTAGTAATCATATTTAATATAATTATAGAAAATATAATTTTAACAAATGAAATTAAAAGCACGTAATATTTTTAATTTTTTCCAAGTTAATAAATCAACAATAGGTTTTTTTATACTATTATAAACATTCACTTTTGCTCGCCATAATGGTCTATATGCTTTATCCAATCCAATTTTTTTACATGGAAACATAGCTATATCCCATAATACTCCAAACATTCCATTAAAAATTGCTTTTATAATTGACCATATTTTTCCAAATATAAATGTTTTGGCATCAATACATTTACCAATCCATTTCATACCTAATTTTTTTACTAGAAAATAATAAATTTCTCTAAATGGTTCAGTAATCCATTGCCATAATGTTTTTGGTATACTACTTATACAAAAATTTTTTGCTTGCTTTTCACGTCTATTTACTTCTCTTTCTGTCTGACGTTCGGTTTCTTTTTTCATTGCATCTTGTTCTGCTTTTTTAGCATCGCTTTCTGCATTAATTTTATTTACTTCTTTGCTATTTGGAATTTCAGGCATAAGACTTTTTAATGAAAATTCACCATCAGATTCTATTTTTTGTCTTTGAAATGTTCTTAAAAAGTTCTGCGAAGGGTTACCATCGTCATCATAATCTTTTTTTTTTAAAATAAAAGAAGGTTTCTCTGTAGATTTTTTTGAGTTAACATCATTTTCATCGCGAAGATATTTTGTTTCATCTCTGTTTATATAACCATCATTGTCTTTATCCGCGTTTTGTACTATTTTTTTTATTTTTTCTCTCATTTCTGGATCATCTTTTGAATGTGGTGGTAGATTATGGACCATAGCATCTTCCACTTCTTTTAATGTTTTCTTTTCATATTTGTTTTTCATAAACCCTTCTTTTGTAGGACAACTTATAATTAAATTAATTGCTATAATAATAAATACAATTGATGTGAATAATAAAATCTTCATATATAAATTTAAGATTATATTATTTTAAAATTCTTCTTCTTCTTCATCTTCAAATTCTTCTGCTTCAGCTTCTTCTTGTAAAAGTTCCAATCGTTTTACACGGTCCAAAACATCTTTAACATCATTTACAACTCCATTAGTTACTTCATTCGGATTAGACTTGGCTACTTCACTATTTTTTAAAGCATTTAATTTCATTGTTCTATCATTATCAACCATATTCATATTCGATAATTTCATCGGATTTAAATTTGAAAATTCTTCTGCTAAATCTTTTTTTAATTTTCGTTCTTTTTTGAAATCTTCCTCAGTTTGATTTAATACTTGACCCGGAGCGGCTTCGTTTTTAAATTCTTGTCCCATTTCCGGATATACTTCGTGGTTTGTTGCAGCTTGTTCCGCCATTTTTGTTATATTTTTATTCATACCTTCAATTGTATTTGAATATAATACTACAACAATGAAAGCTAAAATATAGCACATATTATATTTATGATAGCTACCCAAAAACAACATTAATCCTATAACAATTAATAAAAATGTTGTCCGGTTATGTCTTAGCTGTGATGTTAAAAAATTATTTCGTTGATAAAAAACAACAATTAGTATTGCTAATAATGCAAATTCACCAATATAATTCATTTATATATAGATTAGGAAATATATATTTTTCAGTTATACATAATAAATTATAATCTACATTTTTTATAAGTATGGCATTAAATTTTTCAGAAATAGATTGGAATGAAAAAAAAAATAAAAAAATAGGAAGTAAAAATAATTTCACACGTAAAAGACGATACAATAATAAAATAAAAAATGAAAAAGTAGAAACATTCCTAAATTCTATGGAAGGATTGGATAATTCAGATGAATCAAATTTAGCAGATTTTAATCCTCCACCTAATCCAGAATTAACCCAACAAAATCAAATTAAAAAAGTAGAAGAAGAAAAAGAAGAAGAAGATAATAATGTCCAACCAGAAGCATATGACAATTTAACAAATAATGCTGTAACCAATGAATATTATAAACAATTTATACCATATTTTACACAAGCCAATAATTCACCAAATTTACATGGCAGCAAAGATGTTCTTTTAGAAAAATTAAATTATATGATTCATATGCTTGAAGAACAAAAAGATATAAAAAATGGAAATACAACAGAAGAATTAATTTTATATTTGTTTTTAGGCGTTTTTGTAATTTTTGTTGTCGATTCATTCGCAAGAGCAGGAAAATATACTCGCTAATTTAGTAATAGTACCGATTTTGATAAAAAAGGTCTATTGGCATAATTATAAAAATAATAGCTAATTGTTGTTGTAGCTTTAGGAGTATGATGTTTAAAAATAACATTCAAAATTTTATTGTTATGTGAAATATTTTCTATCCAAATAAAATTAAAATCCAATTTGTTTTTTATCATTAATAATGAATTATAAAACAAATATCGTATTGCTTCATCTGTTACAGTATCGAAATATGAACCATAGCATTCTAAACTTTTTTTATTATCATACGTGGTAAACGAATTTCTAAACATCATACAACCATACGGTTTATCATCCGCTAAAACCATGGTTATATAAATAATTTCTTCTTTTATCAATCCTCTTAAGTTTGCTATATTTATTTGAAAATAACATTCAAATTGTGATTTAATATGCACTAAATAATGAAACAATAAAGAAAAGTTAGTATCATCTATTAATATTAATTTAATATTATTTGCAATAAATTTCTGTTTTTTTGGCCAACTAGACAAATCGTATAAGTATGTATTATAAATTGTGATTGGTGTTATAAGCGTTACTTTACCTTCACCTTTAAACATTCCTATATTACCGTGATTTTTAAGCCTACTGTTGTAATTGTGTGTATAAATTATATTAGCAGCGATATTTTTTTTTCTAAATTTTTTATTCACACACATAAAGTCTGTAAATAATACTTTGAATTTTTCATTATTAATATGACACATTATTGGTATTGTTGTCATTGATGCAATAATTTTTTTATTCACAAATTTATTATTTTCAATATCAAAACTATATTTAAGTGAAATATATGATTTATCATTATGATTTAACAATGTAGATGTTATTGCTTTTTTTGTTGGTTTATATGATTCAAATTGTCCAGGTAAATATTCATCATTAATAAATGTATGAAAATCATTTATTGTTTTATCTGATAATTGATTGATTTCTAAAAATTCAATTGTGGAATCATAATATTTATGATCTATGTTCAAATCTTTTTCTATTATTCCTGGCGGATTAATCCAATATAATAAATTATGCAAATGAAATACAGGTTGTCTTGACCAAAATGGTATAATTAGTCGAAAAGCAATATAATATAGAGAATAAATAGATAGCAATAACAAAATAATATATTTAATCATTAATACATTATTTTATAAAATTATCTCGGTTTTTCCAAAATATATAAGTATTGATATTCATATTGTGCCATTACCATATCTATGGAACCCTTAAGTTTGAAACCTATATTTTTTGCTAAAGCTAAAATATGATTTTGTTTTGGCATATATAATGTGTGAACATGCTTCCTAACATTTCCCGTTCCATCATCTATAAATTTTTCTTCAAATGTAGCAATGTTTTTATCACTTTCCAATTTAAATTTGGCTTTATATTGAAAATCTTTAAATTTTACTATACTACTGGTTATACGTTTTTTGGCGTGTTTTTGAGGCGATACCATATGAAGAGGGTCTGCCGCATTTATAATAGGATCAAATCGTTCTCTATCTACTAAATGTACTATTAAATATCCTCCTGGTTTTAACCAGTCATAACAATTCCTGAAAAATGTTAATTTATCTTTTATATAATATGGCGTAAAGGTAAATGATGTTATATGACTAAATGTTCCCATATCAAACAATGAAGATGTTAAAGCACTCCCATGAATAAATTTCATTTTTGGATATTTCGATTTTGAAAATTCAACCATAGATTTTGATTTGTCTAAACCAATTGTTTTAATATTATCATTATTTAATACTCTTACATGATGACCGGTTCCAGACCCAATGTCTAAAACTAACGATTTTTTATTTAATTTTGTATTCCTTTTAATTTCTTTTATTTGGAAATCTATTTTTCTTGAATCAAATAATAAATCATCGTATATTTCTGCCGTAAAATCATCATATAAATCATCGTTGGTTTTTAAAAGGAACTTTTGTTTTTGCGAAAACCCCTCGTTGATAGGAGTAAATTTATTAATTAATATTGTTAATATTAACAAACCTATTAAAAATGTAATAAATTTAAACCAAAATGTGGATTTTTTATAAGTTTTCATAAGTTTTTTAAACAATTTCATATATGTATTATTTTTATTTTTTATTTATAATTTTTATATTAAATGGATAAATTTAAAATTGATGATAAAAGAACTCAAAAGGATTTCAAAAATATTACATTTTCTAAATACAAAAAATCGGACGTTAAAAAAGAATTAATAAAAAGTATAAGAAACAATAAAATTGAAGAAGCTTGTCATTGGTGTGCAGAATTGGTTTGTAGTGGTCATTTTATGGATTTATGGGAAACAATATTATTGATAACTAGTAAATATATACATTTAGGAAATCCAAAATTACCACTTTATATTGAAATAAGATATAACAAATTTAAAGAATTAGTACAAAACGGTTATATAAATAATGAACTTAAAATGAGAAATAATATGGAAACCCGTCAATTATTTTGTGAAATAATTTGTGTTTTGGCTTTATCTAATAAAAAACAAGGGTTGGTTCAATCAAAAGTAACGGATAAAGACTTTAAGATTGTTGAAATGCAAACACGACTAAAAGCCGATACATTAAATTATTGTAACAGTATTTTTATGAAAGAAGATCCAAAAGAATTATTTATAGCGTTAAATGAATTGTGTTATCATATGTCTGCAAAATCAGAAAGTTTTATGGATGCTATTTATTGGATAGAATGGATTTTAGAATATGAAAAAAAATGTCAAAAAGAAAAAAAAATAAATATTATTTGCGAACGACGACCTACAATACCAGTAAATACAAATAATCAAAAAGATATTGTTTGGATGATATGGGATTGTATTTTACATGCTTCTACTAGAAAACATAATAGCGTATTAAAAATTAATAAATCGTTGTTGAATATTTTTTGTTCGAGATTTACTACAACATCTAAAAGAAAACGAAGATTTTTAATATATTTTGCTACATCATTAATAACGGATTATTATAATTTAAATATTAAAATCATTAACAATGAGCCATTAATAGAAAAAATAAAGAAAAACATCAATCAAATATACAAGCAAATTAAAAAACATGAAATTGGTTCTGGAACAAACTATCTATTTAAGAATTCATTTAATGGAGGAAACCTGGAGAAAACTATATCCAAACTAAATAAATTGGATAGTTTAATGGGCATGGTTCCAAGAAATAATAATTAATCAAATTATAATTTAAAAAGATTTATTGTATTAAAAATATAATGTCAGAAGTAGAAAATGTCAAAATGACCGAAATGCCAGTGGATAATACCACCGCACAAGCAAGCCAACCCGCACCACAAGAACAACAAGTTAAATTAGTTGATGTTCCAGTAACAAATGAAAATACCGCTTTGAATGTAATGGTTCAATTTTTGAACCTAGCACAACGAAGAGGAGTTTTTGCTATTGATGAATCCGCAAAAATCTATGAATGCTTTAAAGTTTTTACTAGAAATGATGCCGCGGCAACAACCTCAGCAGCAACCGCTAATTCTATGTAAAAATATTCCAAATTTTAGAATAATCTTTTAGATAATTTATATTTTCCGAATATAAACTATGTATTTCTGATAAAACTGTTGTAGTATTTATATAGACACTAGCTCTATTATATCGATATTGTGGTGGTATAATAATATTTGATAATTTTTCTTCTATTGTAATCTCATTATTTTCTCCAACATGTATACCATAATTACCTGAAACATCTATATGTAACCGCGGTATCATTTTCATTGTTGGTCTTCGTTTTCTTCTAGATGTATTTATAATATGTCTATTTCCATTATTATTATTATAATACCATTGGACAATTGTATAATGTAAACGTATAGGGTTTTCTAAATAAGGCTTTTTTTTATCCTGTAAAAAATGGTAATACTCTTTATTTAAATACAATGATTTTGGACCAACAAATTGATATACTATAAAAAACAGTTCATTTGGAATGAATATCATATAAAGTAATTATATATTTTATATGATGTTTTAATTTATTTACGTCTGGTTTTTCTACCTTTTCTTTTCTTCTTTCTTCGTGTCTTTTTTCTTTTCTTCTTACGCTGCTTTTTTGTTTTTCTTCGTCGTCTTGTTTTTGATCGTTGACCATCTTTTTTCATCATTGCTTCTAATTCTTTTAATAATGCTTCATCATCAAATCCTTCACCAGGTTTGGATAACAACTTTGTAATTGCTTTATTTTTTTCTTCGGCGGTTTGCATTACTTTTCGTGTTTTTCTTTGGTTTCGTTGAAACTCTCTCAACATCTGTCGTTCCAGTTTTTTTAACTCTCTTTCTTCTTTTGCTTTTGCTGCATTATATAATCTATCTTGTCGTTTTATTTCTCGCTCTTCTTCTCTTAATTTTTTTTCTTGCTCTCTAGCTTTTTTTTGAATTTCTCGATTGGTAGCATGTTTTTTTGTAAGTTCTTTTAATTTTTTCAACTTATTATTAATATGTTTTAAAACTTGATTTGCAGATGGTTTTGTCCTATTAGCAGTGACTAAACTTGACATATATATTATATAAATATTATTCTGTATTTGCACGTGGTCGTTTTTTTATATCCAATGTATTTGTCCAAAAAATATTCTTCAGTTCAATTTCTTTTTCTCTTCTTAATTCTTCCAATTTCTCTTCCTTTTCTTTCTCATCATTGACGCACCGCTTCATTATTTTAAGCAATAATCTACAAATTAGATTATTAATGATTTGAAATATTTTAATAATGCCTCCGGTTACACCAGCTATCTGAAAATAATTCGTCAAATGATTCAATCTATATAACCAATAATCTGACAACGCACTAACTAATAATGAATTTGTAATTATTAAAATATAAATCAATACATATTCAAATTTCTTTTTAATTTTATCTGATATCTCATAATTAGGTAATTTACTTTCATCAATAAACAAATCTTCATAATAAAATGGTTTTGAAACTGTTCGATAAACTAACCATGGATAATTCCAGAATAAAATGCTAAAACTTATAAAAACAATAATTGGTAAATATATAAAATCTCTCACTTCTTCAATTAAAATTAAAAATACAATTAATACAATAGGCAAAAACCATCTTTTTTTTTCACACTTACACATTTAAATACATCACTATAAATGTATTTAAATACTATTAATAAATTATGTGCGATAATAAAAATAGATACCATAACCCTTTGTAAAATTAAATGGAGTATCCCATTCATCTGTATTTTGCCAGGTCTTATTTGCGTTATTTATATTTTTCTTCCATTTAAATTTGTTCAACCGTTTGAAACTTTCACCATCAAATCTAAATTCCTTTTTATTTACAGTTAAATATGCCGAAAAATGCTCTTTGGATATATCTCTTAACACTACACTATCTAATTTATATTTATAGTTTCCAAACTTATATTCATTTTTCAAATCTATTTTATCATCTCCAAACCGCTCAACGCTAATAATATGTGGAATATGTGGTTCATTTTTTAAAATCTTAAACACTTTTTTCTTGTTATTTATCACACCTACATTTATATGGGTTAGTTGTATGGGATTTTTCCCCAAATATATCATCAAGTATTCATATATGGACAATGGGTTTCCGGCATCATTTACTTTTTTTGGCTTCAAATGTTGTAAATAATATTTTTTCTTTAAATGAAATGGTAAATTATTAAAATGTTGAATTAATATTTTATATAAATTCATTATTGAGTTATTCGTATTCATAATACCACCATAATGACCTTCTAAACTACTATGAATCATAGTGTTTAATTCAAAAAATGGCCATAAAACATTACTGTCTAATTTGCTACCATCCATTCGTTTTCCTGTAATCATAGTTTCACGAAAATGTCTCGTAAATTTACGCCCTTTATCACTAATAAAAAAAACCATAAAGAAAGTATTAAACCAGCAATTGGATTGATATTGTTTAGGTGCTAAAATTTTTTTTTCATTAATATTTTTCGCTTGTAAATTTTTAGAATAAAATTGTTTAACCATATTGTCATTCCAATCGAAACATTTTTCTTTATCACGAATATAAATTTGTTTTTTTTTTTGACAATTTGTAGTTAATTGTTGTAATTTTATATTAGATTTTAAGCTTTTAAATTGTTTATTTATAGTGGGACTATAACTTTTTAGTGTTCGCATTTTACTTTTTATAGTTTTTATTTTTCTTTTTTTACGAGTTTTATTTTTTACCATATATAATATTTCAATATTTAATAATTTAAATATTTATATTTTGTATATGCAGTCTGTAATAAATAATACACAAAATTCAATAAATACTGTTTCTTCAGGATTAGAAAATAGTATAAATAAAGTAGGATCTATGGGTTCATCGACTATAAATTCACTTAAAAGTACTGTGCCAAGTGTATCCTTGCCTTCAAATCCATCCTCTATATTTAGAAAACCCGACACAGTTTCATCCTTTACTAGTTTAAGTGTTTTCAAAATCATAGCGGCATTTGTTATTTTAGCTATTTTAGGGTTTAATATTTTTAATTATTTAGCAAAAGGAACTGATATATTTGGAAATATTTTGAAAAAAACTACAGATTTAATAACATCTGGAACAAAGAGTATATTGAGCAATTCTAAAATTGGAACGGATATATTAAATCAGGGAGTAAGAACGGGTATTAAAAATACAGGAAATATTACTAAAAATATAACAAATACAGCAGCATCTGGTGCTAAATTAGGAGTTGATCTTACTGCTGGTACAGTTAATCGCGGTGCAAATGTTGTGAATGATACAATTGATTATTCTGAATCAAAATTATCTAATAAAATGCATTCATCGCCAGGTTCAAGAAGACCCAACCGTCCTTCCCCAGATGATGGTATTGGTAGCTCTATACAAAATAAAAATTCAAAGGGAGGGTGGTGCTATGTTGGTTCGGATAGAAGTTTCAGATCGTGTATTAAAGTAAAGGAAAGTGATACTTGTATGTCTGGCAATATATTTCCTACAAAAGAAATCTGTATTAATCCAAATTTAAGACAATAATTTAAATCATGTTTTAATTTAAATTATTTTAATTATATCGCTTGTTCGGCGTTTGAAGTATACCAACGCATAGAGAAGTATGGTGGGAAATTACGCAAATCACCATCCATTTTCAAACTTGGTCCATCTTTTACAATATCTATAATCTCCATACTTGTCAACGCTTTATTGAAATATCTTAATGAAGATTGCATACCACTATAACCACCCTGAGCATTTACAAAAACATCTCCATAATTTTGTTTTGGAACCTGATCAAATACTTTTCTTGCAGCAACAGTTCCATTTACATAAATATCTAATGCTAAACCTTCCATACGAATAATAACATTGAACCATTTATTTAATGGGATTTCTTTGACCGATATTTCTTCATGAAGTGTTTTAAATGAATTCATCAATAATAATAATTCAGGTTTTGTTCCATTTGTATCTTTTAAAAACAAACCTGGTGCACAATTAGGCATAGGTTTTCTTTCTGTTAAATTTTCACTACCTTTGTAAAAAACATGCTTTAATTTTCCTTTATTATAGTCTAAATCATCAATATACATCCATGTTGAGTAAGTAAATTCTAAACCATCGTATTCATTTTTACTACGTAATACGGTAATAGAACCTTTTTTCGCTGGGTCTTGTGTTATACGTCTAAACGATTTTGCGTTTTTCATACCTGATACCAAATAAGGACTTCCGGATGGTTGTAAAAACCAAGATATAAGAACACTACCAACTCTTAATAGGTAAACAAATAATAATACAATCAATAATAAGAAAGCAACTTTTGCAACCATGCTATTGGAAGAAACAAATTCTTTACTTCCATCAACAAATGATGGACTTCCAAAAGGTTGAGTTACCCTATTCATCATACTTGCGCCAGATATACCGGGATTCATATTCATTCTATATATATATAATAAATATAATTAGAATGCTAAATAAATTAGATAGATACAGAATTAATTTCTTTACTATTTTTCAAGAAAGCAAATTTTATTTGATATTGACTTAATAAATTAGCCAACCATCCAGAACCATGACCTTCTTTATAGATTTCATAAGCTTCTCTAGGATTAACTGTTCTAGAATAAAACCTAAGTTTGGCTATAAAACCGCTAAACCCTGTGCCTTCTACAGTGCTGCTACTTTTATCAGCAACAATCAAATTTTGTCCGGGTTTTGGAGTTTGAACTCCTGGTAACATGCATGTTTTAATTAATTTACCATCTAAATAAATATCAATAGCCTTATTATTTAATGTCGCAATAATATTTGTCCATTTTTGTAAAGGAATATTACTTACTATACAGTCGTGTGTTTTGTTATTTGGTTTATCACCACCATCGCTATAAGCCATTTTAATTTTCAAATTATTATTTGTTGTGTCTAAAGTAGCTTCAATTAAATTTGTTTCTTCATCTCCAATTTTAGTTCGTCTAAAAATAACTTTTTCATTGCCATAACCATAATTCCATGTATTAATATATAACCAAAAAGAATAAGAATAATTAGCTGAATTACCACCTGTTAAATCTTCACTATCAATAACTTTTCTTACTGATGCGTCATGCATTACTAATAAATCTGTTTTTGTGCTATCAGTAAAAATATACGTAAATATTAAATATATAACAATGACAATTGCTACACCCATTAAGATTTTTTTGAAATCCATAATATAATATACATATAGAAATTATCTAAACAACCGGCGGACTTTTATCTTTTAAAGCATCATAAATCAACTCTATTTTTGCCATAGATAATTCATCTTGATAGTAAATAACATTACATATTCCACCACTTATACCATTGTCTTCGCCAACTGTAATTTTAGGTATTGTATCGAGATATGATGGGGCAACATTTACTTTTGAAGCTACTAATTTTTTATTAATAAAAACATCTAAAGTTCCTGAACTATAATTCAATACAATATGATTCCAACGCTGTAATGGCAACTTATTCGTTTTATATATTTCTTTTACTTCTTCTTGTTGTTTATTTGGACAAGTTCCATATTGTTTATCACAATTACCCATGTTCAATGTTATTATCTTAAGTGTATTATCTTTCATTCTATATATAATACGTGGAACATTCGAATGATCTAAAATTGTTGTGAATTTATTAACTGCTAAATTATAACTAGGTGGTTGAGGATGAATAAATGTCCAAAATGATATGGCATAATTGTATGGATGTTGTAAATTATTTATCTTATTTAATTTACTAGCACTTGCCAATACACGCTTACTTTTTAAATATACTGGCATTTTTTGCAGTATAACCGCATTATCATTATTGTTTTTTTTAAGCATTTTCAATGACGAATCAATATCTTTTATTTTTTGATTTATGTTATCTATATTAAATTCGTTTGCTAAAATTTTTGGCACATTTTCTTGTATAATATCAATTGCTTCAGTCAATGTTATTATTTTTATACCTAATTTAGCTTTTGGGTTCTTACTATTTTTTTCAGTATCATCTGAAAAATTTAGATCCAATAAATATTCATTTAATTTAGATTTTTTATCATCATTTTTAGTATGTAAACTATTATTAATTATAAAGTCCCAATTGACGTTGACTTCAGATTTTAAACGATTAATAATTACTAAATATTCGTCTTTTTGTCTATTCAACTCATTTCGCTGTGCTTCTAAATTATTTTTATCATTATTATTACTATTATTTTTTGTATAATATAGCTTAACTATAATTGGTATAACTAAATAACCAATTGAAATCATTGATAATCCTAAAAGTATAAAAAAGAAATACATTGGTGTTTTTTTAAAATCTTCTTTGATATAATCACCCAACTCCATAATCAAACACGGTATGGCGAAAATTAAATGATAAAAGAAGGCACCAATACCATCTTTATCTAATAAAATACGAACAATAACACTATTTTTTGTAGCTATGTAAAATAACATTAACATTCCTAAACCTATTAATATGTTTACTGAATTACTAAAACTTTTTATCAATATATTTGATGTAAAAGATAAATACATTAAAGCAATAAAAACTCCAATGAATATCGCCAATCTTATTCCATTATCAACAATTATAGAAAATATGGCACTAAAAAGCCATTTAAATTTCGCAAACAAATTTATAGATTCCCATTCATTACCTTCTTTTTTTCGTTTCGGATATTCACCAGACGATATGCCCAAACCTTTATTATATCCATCTATTTCAGTATCAAACAATAAATAAGATGATATAAATAAAAATAAAAGACTAAAAACCAAACCATAAAATACGTATAAATTTTCAAATAAATTATATCGTATTAAAAAAGCAATCCCGAAAAGTATTACGGCAGATAACGTTATAAATATCATCTTAAACGGTCCTTCTACTGTAGCTTTTTTTGTATCAAAAAATATATTGCTTAAAAATTTGAAGAATCCAGAAATATAATCAAATAGATGAAGCCTAACACTATATAATTTTATTAACAAATACATTACGATAATGACTGTAATTAGTCCATATAAAGCTGTTATAATTTTAATATAATCCATTATCTCTATTATATTAAAATTATATTATTTTATTCGTTTATTTTATTCATCATTGTTTTCTTTTTATGACAAGTTACACAACTTGCAACTAAATTGCTAACATGATTCGTTCCACCATATTGCAAATCAATCTTATGATCTACTTCAAATGTCGCATCTAACATACTACTACAATAACCACATTTCCATTTTTGTTCGGATGCTACATATTTTTTTTTTGTTTCACTAACAGAACGAGAATGTGTATTTTTTCCCGAATTCAACATTCTTTTCATTTGTGGCGTATTAAATTGATGTCTTTGACTTGGTAAATGTGAACTTAATTTAGCTTGTAAATTTGTTAAATCAAATAACGGGCCCAACAAATCACTTGTATTTTTTTCTATTGGCATATATTTAACTAAATCACTAGCGTGCATAAACATATGTTGAGATTCTCCAGGATGTCTTTTCATAAAAATATACAATGATAATCCAACAAAACCATACATTGCCATTTGAGTATATTTTTTATTAATACTCAATAAGCTTGTATATTTTCCATCATAATAAGTATTTACCATTAAAAATGCTGTAATACCAAATATAAATAAAAATAATTTCATATATAATTGGTTAAGTTTTTTTTTTCCTTCTAGTAAATTTTTTAGTTCTTTTTTTGGTTTTTCTTAGTCTTTTTGACCTACTTTTCTTGGCACGATTTTTTCTTGTTTTTTTTATATCGATTTTTTTACAATGATTGACATATTGTTGTAATTCTTGAATATTCATTTCAAAAAATTGTTTTTTAGGTTTATAACACGAATTCATTTTTTATATATATAAAAAATTCCTATTAAAATAGACACAAATAAACCAAATTGAATGTATCTAGATTTTTTTTTTATATTTTCTTGATTTATAATTTCGGGTGGTTTATAATGTTCGTAATATTTTTCTAAATGTTCATAGAAATTATCAATTGGTTCTTTCATTTGTCTTTTTATATGTGTTTTAACAAAATGAACCCATTTCATAAAAGACATTCTCGAAGAAAGATATGGTGTTACTGGATATTTATCTAATAATTTTAACATGTTATCACCCATAGGATCGTCTGGAAAAAAAACCGGTAAATTTTGTATGAAATCATAATATTTTTTCTTAGCGACACTGTTTGGATTAGAAGGATATTGAATTGCCATTGTTTCTAAAACAAAAAACAAATTCTTCAACCATATTTTTGGATTTAAACCCATTATATACGAAATGATATAAAAACATCTCTATTTAAACATATATATGTTGAAATCTAATTATAACAATAAACATTGTATTAATTGTGGAAAGAACGGACACAATTATCACAATTGCAATAAACCCATTATAAGTATAGGCATAATAGCAGTAAAGAAAATGGAAAATAAAATAAATAGTTTCAAATATTTGTTGATATGTCGCAAACATTCGTTAGGTTATGTTGATTTTTTAAGAGGTAAATACCCGTTATACAATACTAAGTATATATTAAATTTGATTAATGAAATGACAATCATGGAAAAAAACGAATTGTTAACGAATAGTTTTGATACATTATGGAGAAATTTATGGGGTGGATTTCCTGGAAGTCCACAATATAAAAATGAAGAAAGAAATTCACGTGATAAATTTAGCCAAATTATAGAGGGAATTTATATTAATTCAAAAATTGTTAATTTAGAAAAACTAATTGAAAAATCTACAACAAATTGGTTGTGTCCCGAATGGGGATTTCCAAAAGGTAGAAGAAATATCAATGAAAAAGATATGCATTGTGCGGTTAGAGAATTTATTGAAGAGACTGGTTATAATAGACATCAAATTGATATTGTTAAAAATATTAGTCCATTAGAAGAAATATTTTTTGGTTCAAATTACAAATCATATAAACATAAATATTATTTAGCTGTATTTAATGATGATATAAATGATAATACTAATAAAATTCAAGAAAGTGAGGTTAGTCAATTAAAATGGCTGGATTTAGATGAATGTTTAGAAAATATAAGACATTATAATTTGGAAAAGAAAACAATAATAACTAAAATAGATAAAATTTTACATAAATATAGATTAATATCTTAATATAGTAAGTATGTCCAATATAAAAAAAACAAAAAGTAAAAAACATGATAAAACAATTAAAATATCTACACCAAAATGTAAAAACTTTTTAAACAATAAAAAACACATTAACAGTATAATTAATATTGCCGAATCTATCGATTTTGATGAAGAAGGTAAATTATTAATAAGTTGTTTACAAGAATTAAAAGATATGGAGAGAGCAAATGAAGAGAGCTTCTCAAAAACAGATAATTCATTATATCCACATTTGAATGATAAATATTTTAATCAAAAAATTTTCCAGAAAAGAGAATTTAATGAAACTAAAATGGAAGAAATACCTGATATAAAGAAACAAGAGAAATTTCAAGAGATTACAGATAAATTATGTAAAGACAAAGAATTTGAATTGGCACCACATCAAATGTTTGTCCGTAATTTTTTATCATTTCAAACACCGTATAATAGTTTATTATTATATCATGGTGTAGGGACCGGGAAAACTTGTAGTGCTATTTCAGTATGCGAAGAAATGAGAGAATATAATAAACAGATGAATACAGATAAAGAAATAATGATTGTTGCTTCGCCAAATGTCCAAACTAATTTTAAATTGCAATTGTTCAACGAAAAAAAATTAAAAGAAATTAATGGATTATGGAATATTAAATCTTGTACAGGTAACAAATTTTTGAAAGAAATTAATCCAATGAACATGAAGGGTGTTCCAAAAAGTGATGTGATAAAACAAATAAATCGAATAATAAAACAGAATTATAAATTTATAGGGTATACTGAATTTTCCAACTATATTAATAAAATATTAGAAAAAAATAAACACAAGAATGATGGTGGAAAAAAAGCTATCCGAAATGAATTTTCAAATAGAATGTTGGTAATTGATGAAGTACATAATATTAGAAACGTAGAGCAAAAAACATTCAAAAAATCTGGAGAGAATTTACAAAAATTAGTTGTGTATGCTAGCAATCTTAAATTATTATTATTATCAGCAACACCAATGTTCGATAACGCAAGAGAAATTGTATGGTTATTGAACCTAATGAATTTAAATGATAATAGATTTCCAATAAGTGAAAATGAAATTTTTGATAAATCTGATAACTTATTAGTGGACCCGACTGGAGAGACAGGAATAGAGTTATTAAAACAAAAATGTAGAGGTTATATTTCTTATGTTCGGGGTGAAAATGTTTTTACATTTCCTTATAGAATTTATCCAAAAGAAATGGGAGAACCACGATCATTATTAAAACTTATAAAACTTGGTCGTGACAAATGGAAATATCCCGAAAAACAAGCAAATGAAGGTCGTATTGATACTATAGATCGAATTAAATATTTAGATATAATGATGATACCTATTACACCATATCAAAATAAAATTTACAATTTTATAATTAAATATCTAAAAGAAAAAAAAAGTGGTTTCACAAAAAAAGAAGACCAAAAAACTGGTATACAATATACATATTTAGAAGGTCTTATTCAGTCGTTAAACTTTTCATATCCACACACCGAATTTGTTAAAGATGGAACGGGTAAAAATTATAATATTATCACAAAATTATATGGAAATGGTGGTTTGAAACGAAATATGATGTTTAAGAAAGATATTTTAATAGGAACGTTTGAATATAAAAATCTCACAAGAGAATTCGGTGCTATATTTTCACCAGATAAAATAGAAATATACAGTCATAAAATTAATTTTATTATCAAAAAAATTATAAAAAAAAAAATTATAAATGACGAAAAAGATTTGGAATCCAAAGGAAAAATATTAATATATAGTCGGTATATTTATGGCTCTAGTATTCCAATGGCATTGGCATTGGAAGAATTGGGATTTTCTCGTTATGGTGGAAATTCCTTATTTAAAAATAAACCAAATAATGATTATACGAAAGGAAATAAACTTAATTTGAAATACGCTATGATAACCGGTGATAATAACTTAAGTCCAAATAGATTGGAAGAAATAAACGCATTCAACAGTCCTGATAATATTAATGGTGAAAAAATTAAAGTAATTATAGTAAGTAAAGCTGCATCTGAAGGATTAGATTTTCAAAATATTCGTCAAGTACATATACTAGATCCATGGTTCAATATTTATAGAATTGAACAAATTATTGGGAGAGCAGTGCGTAATCAGAGTCATTGTTTATTACCTTTTGAAGAAAGAAATGTTGAAATATATATGCATGGAACAGTGTTGTTGAAAGATAAAGATACAGGCGATGATTCTGAGTATGAATCTGTAGATTTATATATGTATCGTTTGGCAGAGAAGAAGGTAAAATCTATCGCCGCCGTAAGTAAAATTTTAAAAGAAAACGCAGTAGATTGTTTTTTAAATTCTAATCAAACTAAATTAACGGAGAAGGATTTAAACACAGAAGTAGTTCAACAGTTGTCATCAAAGTTATCATCAAATAAATATAATTCAATTGATTATGTATTGGGTCATAAAGATAATACACCAGTTTGTGAATTTGATAAATGTGAAATAGAATGTAAACCTAAACCCGAAAAAGTATCATTAAACGAAAAAGCATCATTAAATAGTGATACATATAATAATTATTATATGGTTTTAAATATAGATAAAATAATCCAGCGAATACGATTACTGTTTAAAGAGGAATATATGTATAGTGATAAAGAGCTTATAGCTAGAATTCAACAAATTAAACAATATCCAGAAGATCAAATATACTATGCGTTGGATCAGTTGATAAAAAACGAAAACGAATACTTAGTTGATATGTATGATAGAATTGGTAAAATAAAAAATATAGATAATTATTATTTTTTCCAACCAATTGAAATCAATGATTATACACAAATATATGATAATAAACATTTGATTGATGAAAAAAATAAAAAAATAGTATATCCATTGCCAGAAAATATAAAAGAAAAATCTATAAGTAAAACAAACAAAATAACAGAAATATTAAAGAAATTAGAAATTGAAATGGATAAAATCCAAAATCCTAAAAAATTACAATCCACAGATAAACAAGATAACAGTAAAATAGCAGCATGGATGATTAAAATATTATACCAACTTAATGGAATACCAAAAGATAATTTATATAGATATGCGTTGTATCATATATTGGAAGGTTTAAATCATGATGATAAATTGTTATTGTTAAAACATGTATATAGTGATAAAAATAGCGATTATAATTATGAAAGATATTCCAAAGAATATTTTAAAAAATTTATCCATAATAATATAATAGGATTATTAGACGATAAAATAAAATATTATAGATTAACTGGAAATAAATGGGATCGTTTACCTAGTAATAAAAAAGATTTAGTCAAAGGTATGTATATTGATACAAAAACTCCACATACAAGAATAGGTGTTTTTGATATAAATAAAGGCAAAACATTTTTTAAAATTAAAAATATCAATGATGAAAAAAAGAGAACAGGTGCTGTGTGTGGTACTGGTGAATTTCAAAAAAAAGCAATGATAAACTTGAACAATGAATTATTTAAACAATTACACGCGGATATTGAATTGCAAAATTTTATGACAAGAGTTCCCACATTATCGTCAATAATAAAAAAAGATATAAATAAATATAATCATACCGATTCCAAAATTGACACTATATATGATACGAAATTAAAAGATATACCAGATAAAGAAAATGAAGAGAAATTTTTATTACAAGTTGGAGAAAAAGGAAAAAAGAAAGAAGTTATTCCAATACGATTAACATCAAAACATTTGTGCGTAGAAAATGAATTATTATTACATTATTTTGAAGAAAATAATAAAGATGAAAAGAAATGGTTATATTATAATATTGAAAAAGTTGTAAATAATATATAAAATAAATTGAAAAAATATTAAGAATTTATTATAGTCTATATATAATGGCAAATTCTTTAAACCCGTCTACTGAAAAAAAACATACAAAACATTATGGTATATTTTCAAAAAATATAATAACTAGAAAAATTGCGATACCATTTAATTGCATAGGTAGCAATCTTAAAGAAATTCTTGTTACTAAATTAATAAATAGTTTAGAAGGTAAATGTGTAAATGAAGGTTATATCAAAAAACAATCTATCAATATTTTATCTTATTCATCCGGAATTATTGAAAATAATAATGTAATATTTGATGTAATTTTACAAGCAATGATATGTAAACCAGTAGAAGGTATAACAATTAAATGTAATGTTAAAAATGTTACAAAGGCTGGTATAAGAGCAACATATGGCACAGAAGAACATAGTCCTGTTATTGTCTTCATTGCACGCGATCATAATTATAAAAAACCTGAATTTAGTAATATAAAAATAAACGATGAAATTATTATTCGTGTTATAGGAACCCGATATGAATTAAACGATAAATATATATCTATTATTGCTGAATTAGTGCCAAAATATAATATTAAAAAAGAAAAGAAACAAAGAGTGCGTATTGTAAAAAAACAATAAATAAATAATTATATTTTTTAATATTATTAAATAACTATTTTAAAATAAAATATTATTTAAGATAAATGGATAATGATTTTATCCTAGATAGTGGGAAAAAATTTGTATGGGATGTTCTAGGAGGAACTGGTGCAATTTGGGGTTCGTCTGAAGTAGTATGCTTAAGAAATTGTTCAAACCAACCATTATGGAGATATATATCGGGTGGTGCGGGTTGTATATTTTTTGGATTTTATTTAAAAGAAAGAATAAAAACATATGAAACCCGTGAAAAATAACAATATACGATAATAACTTAAATATTTAAGTATTATAATTCCATAATGAATAAAATGAAAGATTTGAAAAAACAAATTGAAAATATGAGCAAAGATCATCATATTAAAATTTTAGAGATAATGCAAGAAAATAAAATTTCATATAGTGAGAATAAAAATGGTATTTTTATTAATATGAACAATTTAAAACCTGATATTATTGAAAAAATTAATGATTATATTAATTACACAAAATGCCAAGAAACAAATTTACAAAATGTTGAAACAATGAAAAAGACATTACAGAATAAATTCTTTAAAGATAATAAAGAAAAAACAACAAGTAATATTAATGTTCAAGTCAATCACGCAGTTTGAATTTAATAATAATAATATTTCAAAATTAATACATAATACTAATTTTGAAAAAAGAAAACATGAAGAAAAGATAGCCATACATAAAGAAGAACCATTAAACCAATATGATGATTTTTTTAATGTTCCATATAAAAACAAACTATTATGGTTTATTTATATCATAGAAAAAGGAATGGGCGCATATGAACAAATAACAAGTAATTATTATACGGTAGAACAAGAAGAAAAATTTAATTATGTAGACTTATTACGAAATAATAAAGCCAATGTAAAAAGTAATAAAAAATGGAAATTGAAAAATTTAGAAAATGATATAACGTTTAGTAATTGTTTTTCAGTAACTACGTTAGAATGTTTAACTCATATTTTGAACATCAATTTATATTATATCGACGGTTGTAAAATATATACTTCTTTATCTCCTTCCTATGTGAAAGATTTAATTGTTCATAAAATAAATAATGAATATAAATTAGAATTGTTCAATAATCACCAGGAAATGTATAAAAAAACATCAGAATATCGCAATTCATTATGGAATGTTGAGAATATAGAAAAACCATTGGCAAGTATATCAAGTTATAAGCTACAGCAATTAATAGATATTGCTAATAAGTTGGATATAAATATTATGAAATCACATACAAAAAAGAAAACAAAAAAACAATTATATGAAGAGATAACTAAAAAATTATAATTTTAAATTGAAACAATATAAAATAATATGATTAATACATATATGTCGTCAAAACAATTAACTCCAAGAAAACAATTAGAAAAATATATAGAAATATATCTAACCAATGAAATAAACCAACAATATAATCCAGATGAATTAGAGATACGTTTTGGAACAAATTATAAAAATAAAATTACCAAAATTCAATTTAATAATGTTATAAGAAAATTAAGATCATTGGATTGGAAAGCTCAATCAGATGATGGAGATTATCATTTGAATATTCAATCTTTTTATTTGAATGAAAATTTAGGTAAGTATGTCCAATCAAATGTCCGTGTTGAAATTTGGAATTTACCAAATATACAACATTATTGTGAAAGCAATGATTTGAAAAGTGTTTTGCAAAAAGGTGGTGTTAATTTTGTAACAAAAACAAGAAAGAAATACGCACAAGGAGTTCTGGCACCGGTGGATTTTAAAAGTTTTGAATTTCGTGTCAATTATAAAGTAGAAAAAGTATTGAAACCTGAATATGAACTTGTACAAAAATTAATAGACGATTGGAAAAATAATAAAAAAAATTTTAGATTATTAAAACGATTTTCGTTTCGAAATCCAAAATATCCATTTATATTTGATTTAAGCATAATTCGTTCATCTACTTATGGGAGAGTAGAAGGAAAATTTGGAATGATACCACAATATAATATTGAGAAATCAAATGTATTTAACAACCGAGAAACATATGAAATCGAGTTAGAAATAAAACCAGTAAAAACGGTTTTAAACAAAACAATGTTGACTGACCATGTTGGAAAATATTTAAAAGACGTGTTCAATGGTGTTAAGATGGTTTTATCTGGATTACAAGAAACAAATTATCCTATATCCGTTGATGAAAAAGAGAATGTTTTAATTGAATATTTAAACGTTACTCGTGGTGAAAAAAATTTAAAAAATGTTAGGGATAAATATAATAATTTACTCATAAATTCTAGTGATTTTGTTGGTCCCAGTTCTATATCATTAACTATGAATAATATTATTAAAGAAAAAGAACAGATTATGAATAATTCGATTCATAACAATTATTTGGTAACTGAAAAGGCTGATGGTATGAGAAAATTAATATTTATTACAAAAAGCAAAAAAATTTATTTTATTGATATGAATATGAATGTTCAATTTACCGGGTTGGTTTGTTCAAATGTAAAATTAGCAGGAACTATTATTGATGGTGAACATATTTTACACAATAAAGAGAAAAACTATATAAATTTATTTGCAGCTTTTGATATATATTTCAAAGGTGGTAATGATTTGAGAGAATATCCATTTGTTAATAGTAATAATTTGGTATATACAAATAAAAAAATGGACAAAACAATTTTTAGATATAATGAATTGAATGGTCTGACAAAAGAACTTAATTTTGAATCTATTACAAATTCTAATGAAACATTACAAATAAATATAAAAGAATTTTATGGTGGAAAAAATATATTCGACGGTTGCAAGACTTTATTTCAAGAAATAAACGACGATCTAATTGAATATGAAACGGATGGTTTAATATTTCATCCGACAAATAAAAGTGTTGGTATAGAGACTTTGGGATTGTCAAATGGTGGGAGAATACCACCTAAAAAAACAACTTGGATGTCTTCATATAAATGGAAACCACCCGAATTCAATACTGTTGATTTCCTAATAACAACTAAGAAAGATGAAAATGGTAGAGATTTTATAGGGAATAAATTCAACGAAGGAACGAATTTAACAGAAGGATTTGATCATTATAGGTATAAAACATTAATTTGTCGCGTTGGTTTTGATGAAAGATACCACGGATATATTAATCCTTTTGAAGACATTATACAAGATAATATACCCGAATACAGTTATGATAATCGAAATAATTATAAACCTGTTCCATTTCATCCTACAAATCCTGAACCTAATTATCCGGTTTATCAAACAAACATAAAGATTGAAAAAAATAATAATATTGATTATTTATTGACAGAAAATAAAGAAGAAAATTTTGAAGATGAAACAATTGTAGAATTTCGCTTTGATAAAGATGGAGAAAGAGGATGGCAATGGATTCCTATTCGAGTTCGTCATGATAAAACAGCACAATATAAAGCTGGCAAAAAGAATTATGGAAATAATTATACAACCGCACAGGGTGTTTGGGAATCTATACATAATCCCATAACCCAACATATGTTGGAAACAGGGGAAGACATACCAGATGAATTAATTGATGATAATGTTTATTATAATAAATCAGGTAAAAGAGATGTTCGTTATCTAGAATCACTAAGAGATTTTCACAATAAATATGTCAAACGTAAATTAATACAAAGTGTTTCAAAAAAAGGTGATATATTAATAGATATGAGTGTTGGTAAAGGTGGTGATTTATCAAAATGGATAAAATCACGATTAAATTTTGTATTTGGAATTGATTATTCAAAAGATAATATTGAAAATAGAATTAACGGTGCTTGTGCTCGTTATTTAAATGATAAGAAGAGAACTAGAATGATGCCCGGTGCTATATTTTTAGCTGGTGACTCATCAAAAAATATTCGCAGTGGTGAAGCTGCTATTGGTGGAGAAAGAAGTGAAAAAATAATGAAAGCTATATTTGGAAATGGCCCAAAAGATGAAAAAGAAATAGGATTTGGCGTATATAAAAAATATGGTATAGCTGAAGAAGGATTTGATATTGTATCCAATCAATTTTCAATACATTATTTCTTTAAAGATCGAAACACACTTAATAATTTTGTTAGAAATGTAAGTGAATGTTGTAAAGTTGGTGGACATTTTATCGGAACAACCTATAATGGTGAAAAAGTATATAATGAATTGGAGTCATTATCAAAAGGCGAAAGTATAAATATTATGGATGGTGAGAAAAAATTATGGGAAATAACAAAACAATATGATAATTTGAAGGATGGTTTTAAAGATGACGCAAATTGTGTAGGATTACAAATAGATGTATACCAAGAATCTATTAACAAAGTGTTTCCTGAATATTTAGTTAATTTTGAATATTTCAATAGCTTATTAGAACATTATGGGTTTGCACCTTTAAATGCCGAAGAATCTAACAAATTGGGATTTAATAAATCAATTGGTTCATTTGAAGATTTACATGACAATATGTTGAAAGAAACTAACAAACATAAATCAACAAGAAATTATTATGGTAAAGCTGACAAATTAAATTTGAATGAAAAACAAATATCATTCCTGAATAATTATTTTATATTCAAAAAAATTCGCGATGTCGATACAGAAAGTGTCTTCAATACTCAAATAAAAGAAATTATAAAAAAATCATCAAAGAAAAAAATAAAAAAATTAGGTAGGAAAATTAAAATTTCTAGAAAAAACCAAAAGAAAAAGAAACCATTAGTGATAAAACAATAAAAAAATTCGTTTAAATATAATTTAATATATACTTATTATATTTAAATGACATATTTTTCATTGTTACCCATAGACATCTGGTTAAATGAATCGCATATTAAAATAGAATTAATAAATAAAAAAAATGAAAAATTTTTAAGTAAAAGTTTATCACATTATTTGGTACAATGTAAAAGTAATATAAAAGATTATAATAATGATTGGGATAGTATGAAAAGAATTACAAACCCATATGAATATATACATACACCATTAACGAACCTAAAATATTGTATAAGTAAATATAAACCTATATCGAGAGCTTTTTTTAAATTAATTGAGATATATAATACATTTAATTTAGAAATAGATTTTGCACATAAAAATATAAAGTCATTTCATTTGGCAGAAGGTCCTGGGGGATTTGTCGAAGCCATGACTTATTTGAGAAAAAATACACGGGATAAATATTATGGTATGACATTAATTGATAATAATAATAATAATATACCATCGTGGAAAAAATGTAATAATTTATTGGAAAAAAATAAAAATATAATACTTGAATATGGTTTGGATAAAACTGGAAACTTATTTTGTCCTGAAAATTTAATATATTGTATTGAAAAATATGGACATAAAATGGATTTTATAACCGCGGATGGTGGTTTTGATTTTTCTGAAAACTTCAATACACAAGAAAATCAAGCGAGTCGTTTGATCTTAACAGAAATTATTTATGCCATATTAATGCAAAAACAAAATGGTTCTTTTGTTTTGAAAATGTATGATATATTTTTGAAATCATCGGTTGAATTTATTTATTTATTGAATTGTTTATACAAAAAAGTATATATTATAAAACCAAATACATCACGATTTGCTAACTCTGAAAAATATATAGTATGTAAACATTTTCGATTTTCAAATATAGATTTTATAAAGCAAAAGTTAATATCTATTATAAAAGTATTGTATAATATCGATTTTAAGAAATATAATATCAAATCTATTTTGAATATACCATTACAACATATATATATTAATCAAATTGAAGAAATCAATGCTATTTTTGGAAATCAACAAATAGAAACAATAACAAATACAATTAAATTAATAGAAAACAAAAAATCGGATAAGATATTACAATATAAAAATAATAACATTAATAAATGTATCCAATGGTGTGTTAAAAATAATATACCCTATAATAATTATAATCAATATACTAATTTATTTAAAAAAAGTTAATATTTAACATTTGAAATATTTTTGTGATAGAAATGCTACCGTCATATTGAGAATTTTTTTAGTAAATCTATAATTTAATTTTTCAACCATCCTATCCACTTTTTTTGGACAATTTGTGTTTGTCATTATTGTTAATAATTTAGTTTCATATTTACTATCGAAATCTGTAAATATCAAATGTATAAAAGGTATCAATTGATTTTTTTTCAACATATTAATGGATGTATCAAATTTCATTTGACCCAATTTCACAGTCTTTTTATAATATAAATTGAAATAATACCAAATTATAGTTGGAAACAAACAACACACTCCATAATTATCTCCGTGTTGTAAATTAGCACCGTGATAATTATGATTTTCCGTTTTATTATATCGAATTTTTATTTTTGTTGAAAGTTTAAAGAAATCTATAAAATCTTTCATCATAACAACATCTATATTGTTATGAAAATCATAATTAATAGTTTTTTGACGTTTGTAAATACTTGTAAATCTTTCATATGTTGTATAATCTTTTGTATCTACGCCGTGAGAATTTATCAAATAAGCATGGTATCCTTTTTTTAATGGGATAAAAATTACAACTAAACTATGATGTTCATAATCCTTTTTTTTGTTTTCTTCTTCTATTCCATAATTCAACGCATCAAACATTAAATATACAATTTTTTTTTTTTTGAATTCTACCTTCAGGGTTTCGAATAATGTCCATTCGTAAAAATCGTACGTTTTTGTTGTTTTATTTCTTTCATAAAATCCGCATTTTAACTTTTCAAAATATTTTTTTAACTTAACACGGTCATCTTTATGACAAATCGGAATAAATCTATGATAATCTATGGAACCTTGAACCAACGATACATTCGTATTATTGAACATTTTTCTTAATCTCAAATGATTATCACTATGTGGTTCACAGGAACCACAATCCAAATCGTCGTATGCAAGTTTTATATCATCTTTAATTTTATTTGTTTTTCCTTTGAATGATTTTAAAGGTTTATACATTGTTTTCGTTATTTAATAATCTTATTTAAATCTATCATTTTTATTTTCAATTTTTTGATTTGTTATAACTCTCGTATTATATTTTAATCTATTTATTCTAGACCTATTGCTTACTGCACCCTGGTTACTAAATTTTCTATTGCTTTTATTATAAGTTACTTTTGTATTACATACGCAATTTGCTTGATATATTTTTTTATCATAATCTTTATTTTCTAGGGCAAAATTAAATTCTCGTTGTTTAAATGTTCTACATCTATGTTTTAAATATGCTTGATTTCCATGAACTGGTTCAGTATAAATTCCCTTGTTTTCCCTCTGTTTAATTGTTGGATTATAACAAGTATCTTTATTGGCATGAATTGATAATGGATCTTTATAAATTTTATGTATCAATCCATTACAACCTGGAACTGAACAATCTAATCTTTTTTTTCCGGATGTTCTTTTATAATTATTATTATCTACTTTTATAAAATTCATTGACCCAAAACGAGAATTAGATTGATTAAAAAAACTCATATTTATTCTATATGGTGGTATAGTTCCATTATTATTAACCAATACACCATTACCCATACCATCATAGTTTGTTGAATAAAAAAATAAATTTGTTGGTGTATTTATATCCACAGTGAGTTGGATGGTTGAACCAGATTGCCCGACGTTTCCACTTCTAGAAAAATTCGAAAAATTATAATTTGAACCGCTATTATGAATACCATCTTGTATTAAACTAAAAAATAATGGTTTGTTAGTATTTGTGGAATCACCAACATCAAAAATATATGTATCACCATATTTTAATGCTAATACTCCTTCATTACCATCCATATAAAATTTACCATTTCCACTTCCTTGAACTGTAACTACAATAGTATTTGTAGACATTTATAGTATATATAGAAAAAACTATAAATGTTTAATTTCTTACTAATGCCTTAATTTCTTTAATTGGCCATAATTGTGAACCTGTTCCGCTATTTACTTGAAATCTTATTTTTATTTTACTATTTTGATGCATCATCATTGGTTTTATTCTAATTGTTATTGTATTACTAGGTGTATGATTTTTAATATGCCACGTAGCTGGATTATGAACATTGCTAACACCAATTGATTTAATAATACCAGAATCATTTTCCACATCAATCAATTCCATCGATTGAGGAGTTACACCATTGGCTAGTTTAATAAATTCCAGGTCTATATTACCAAAACTGCTTATTTCAGAAGAAATAACAAATCCAGTTAAGAAATTTCCTGATAATGGCGAACTAGGTGTAATATTTATAGATAAAGGTAAATGATTTGCTCCTGTTCCTGCTGTAGTTAAATAACTAAATGTTGTATTGTTTCCATCTACTATATTTCCAAAATCATTTCTTTCATTAGCAATTGTTCCCTGATTATTAATTAAATTAACCGTCATACCATTCAAATATATTTCTAATTCGGGACCAGTTGGTTCACTTCTAGGAACTGCACAATGTCGTATTCCATTAATTCTATTAGGAAAACTTTTACAGGGTAATCCACTAACATGTCCCGTAAATCTAGGTTTCCCAGCAAAATATTTACTTTCAGCACAAGGACAATTGGGGTCAGATGTATTTTTCTGTGAATCCATAATCGTATCAAATTTTAACTTGTCTAATCTTGAACCACTACTTACAGCACCCTGTTTATAGAAATTTTTATTATTTCTTTTATGTATTACTGGTTCTTTACATTCGTTACAATTACCTCGAAATGTGTTTGATGGAATTTGTGGTCCAGGAACAGCTAACGTTTCTCCATCATAAATATAAGCATCATCAACCGTAAAGTAATCATCATTGTCCAATACGACCCCTCCATCACCATAACAAGTTCCAACACGAACGTGTGTTATATCTCTTGTGGTTGGACTTACTGGTTCAACCTCTGTATATGTTTGGAATGCTTTATTTGTTGGTGAATATTCAAAATATTCTCCATCAGACATTCTAGTACAAGTAAATGTTCCATACGAATCATAATAACTATCGTAAGATAATTCAAATAAAAATTGTTCATTTCGTTGGTCAATCAAATTGCTAAAATCATGAAATTCATTTACTCTATTTGAATCTTCATTGTTTCCAGAAGCATAACTACCAGTAATAGAATGTCCACTAGTAGATCCTGCACTACCCCAATACATTTTTAAATTATTCGTCGTGTGTCCTCCACCATAGCTTGTAACTGGATCAATAAAAAGATTTATATAACCAGGGTTGTTACTTAAGTTTGAATCAAATCTATTAAATGTTTCACTAGCTAACGTAAAAATACCAAAATTTTTAATAGCGCCATTATACGACCAAAAATTAGGTTTAAATGTTACATACACCCGAATAGTAAAATTTTCTAACGAATTTGGTAACGTCATTATTTGATTTTGAAATAATATGGTTTTGTTATTATACATCGGTGCAATAGATTTAGGAATAGAATAACTTAGTTGTGGTTGTTCATATAATAATGTTATATCCAATTGTGGTAAATGTTTACCAAATAATCTAACTTCATCTATAGTTGCTTGAGAACTATATTTTGCGTCAGAATCTGCATAATCGGACAACATAGATAAACCTTTAAAATCAACTGCCGATTCAAAATAAATATGATGCCAACCAATTAATTCGTTAGTTTCTAAACCACCTGTTCCAATATCAAAATTATTTGAACCATAATTTGTCAATGTTTGTTCAATTCCATCCAAATATAATTTTACAATAGAACCATTAAATATTTCTAATTTACCTCTTTGATTACAACGCAATAAAGGACCGTCGCTAGATGTTGATGTTCTACCATCAAACAATATATCCCAACCATCATTATTTGCTACACCATCTGTATTGAAATCTTTAACCCAAAAACTAACACTCTTAACTTGTGGTGTCGTAAAATAACTTGATTGGCGATAATTTGATGTCATCAATCCTCCTTTTAAAGCATAACCTATATTATCTTTACCAGAGACGAATGTTGTATAATTACTTACTATATCTGCGTTTGAGCTTTGGTTCAGAAAATCATCATGAAATATTTGACTTCTTAAAATTCGATTATATTCATATACGGAAATATCTTCGGCGTTAACTACTTGATCCAAATTTGGATTGGGTGGTGTATAAAAATTATCATTGTAATATTTAAAATCAACATTCTCATAATTTCTACATCTTTTTTTTAAATACTCCGAATAACTAGAGATTTTTTTCTTTTTAACATATTTTTTTAATTTAGAATCATATACTTTCTTTTCTTGCATACCCGAACGAATACGTTTACTATAACATGTTGATTTAGAAACACCTTTTGAATGATTATCTTTATAAACTACAATAGTTTCCGTACCACAATTATTTAAATTTTTTCTCCATCCCTGTAATGGCAATATACCTGCCGAACCTACTTTACATAAACTTCCATCTGGTAATCTTACACAATTATTTCTATCTTTAAGAATTGTATTTTGCCTCACATTAATATTGGAGTAGCTGCCTTTTTGCGTTACTACCAACCCATTATTATTATTTCCTCTGTTTTTTACTTTTCGAGATTTTAAATTTAGCATTTATATTACAAATAGAAAATAAATATTATTATTTATATAATGAAGAAATATATATTAATTGGCTTAATAATAGCAGGATCTATTATTTTGTATGATTTATACTTTACTAAAATCCGTGAGGGTCTTAAAAAAATAGAAGATTCGTGTGAAGCTAAAAAACCAGACTTATGTGTTAAAATTTTAGATAATAAAGAGAAAATTAAACAATTAAATAAAAAAACATCAATTGTTAAAAAAGCTTATGACGAAATGTTTAAAATAGTTCAAGAAAATATAACACTTTCAACGAATAATAAAAAAGCAAATGATGCATTAGATGAACAATTTAGTTAAAATAAAATAGAATATAAATATATATGTTGGTGTATTTTTTAATTCTATTACTTATTACATTATTTATTCATAATATATTCAAAAAATTGAATTTGGTAGAAGGTCTTTCATGTGAAAAAAATAGAGATGAAGTCGTTAATATAAATTCCGCTAAAATTAAATCTTTAGATAAAGTTATTACGAATGTAGATAATGTATTGAAAGTATTAAAAAAGGATGTTGGTGAAAATAAAACTAGAACTATAACAAATGAAAAAAGTATTAATGCTACAAGTAAAAAATCGGATGAAAAAGCAAATGCTAAAATGAAAGAAATGAGCTAATTAATGTTTATATCTGAAAATAATTTATTAATATTTGTATCCGTTAATAAATTTTTAACCTTATCATATTCCAACATATTATTTGTATTACCATTACATCCATTGTTTATTAAATCTATAGCCCCCGAAGTTTCTGTTGGTATTTTTTTTATATTTTTAATTTTTAATAATTTATTATAAATATTTTTTTTAAAATTATGTATATGCACTTCCAGATCTTCTGTTTTATTTAATGAAATTATAGTACATTTACCATAATTACTAACCCCTGAATATACACCACAATCTAATCCAATATTATTTTTCATATTCGCTGTAGGATAATCTACCATCTTAGTAGCTATACCACTTCCACGTATCACTTTGCCATTAATATTATTATAATTTTCTTTTATTTTTGTATTAATAATACACATAAAAAATATCGTCATAATTAAAAAAATAATAATATACTTGTTCATTTTATTAGAGATAATCATTATATATAATAATTTAGATAATATCATTCAATTCATAATTTTTTATAATTTGATTGTTGAGTTTGCGATTCATGTTATTTATTATCCTTCTTTCTTTATAATAAAATAATAACCACCAAAAAATAGTCAATACATTTCCAAGAGTTGCATAATTAATGAACGATTGAAAATCATTTGAAGTATAGTAATAAATTATTTGTGGATAAAACATCCATATATTATTAAATAATGTATACAATAATGTTTTTTTAATATAATGTTTTTTACGGTAAATGTTAAAGTATAAATTATAAAAGTAAAAAATAGATAAACAAGCATTTATATTAAATTGTGTTATAGAAGAATAATAAGTTATTGCTGTTATAGGATTATTTATTAATAATGTGTTATATTCATCATTCTGTTTATTCGTAAATGTTATAATTAATGTAGAATAATAATAATTATTGAATATTAGTTCAAATAAAAAAGTAACATAAGAAATGATTAAAATTAATCCCCCAAATATAATTATAATAGGATAAGTATAATTATTACATTTACACATATGTTTTTCAATTGGATATTCTTTTACTATTTTATAGAAAACATGACATTCCATACATCTTTTTTTAGCAATCAAATTTGTGGTAGTATCCCTCCATTTTTTTAAACATTTTATATGAACATATTTACTTGTTCCATTGCAAGCACACGGATATATAAAAATATTGTCTATAGTTTGTGGTTCAAAACATATACGACATTCATTGGACATTGTTAATTCATTTGAAATATTCATTATAATATTTTTTTATTTTTTTTTGATAATTATATCTTATAATTATATATATGTCTTACGATAAACCGGGAATAATAGGACCAAATTATAAATATCACAAACAAATAAAAAGTGCAGACGAAATGGGTATGGGTACGGATGGTGATCAATTAGATGACAATATTGCGGGATTGGGTGCATATGCGGGTATTATTTTTGATGGTAGAAGTAATGCCAACAAATCAGGATATAATAGGCCTTTAGGCAATTCTTTTTTTATTAAAACAGGACAAACATGTAAATATGGTGAAGATGAAGTTGATATGATGAAATATGTAAATAATATACCAAGTGGAAGTGTTATACCTGGGAGAAAAGGATTAATACCCGGTATAGCTGAAAATGTGGTTGCAATGATTCCTACTGATATATTATCTTCTTTTATGGATGGACCAAATGTTGAATGTGTTGAATCTTGTCAACTTGTTGGAAAAGCAGGTTCTAGAAAGAAAAAATGTTTATTTGTTAATAAAAGAGATGTTGAAGGGTTTTCCAATATCAATGATAATTTAATATCTAAAAACAGTATTGTTAAACAATTTTCATCTGTTTATAATATTGGTGTCGGTGTATTATTTATTTATATTTTGTCAAAATTAATGTCAAGACATTAAAACCACAAATGCTGAATTGTTTTTTGTTGACATACTACTATTGCTAAAACATAAAATAATATTCCAATTATTAAATGTAATATAAATGGTGCAGTATATTCATATCCAAAAAAATGTAATATTTTTGATAAAGGACTATCTTCACTTACAGGATATATACCCCAAAATATAGCATTTAATAAAAATAATGCTGACAATATAATTCTAATCATTTTTAATATGAAAATATTTAATATTAAAAATAATACTTTATTTCTATGTCTTCCTTTTTCTTGTTTTGCGTTTTAGTAATTTTCTTTTTTCTTTTCGTGTAAATTTGGAAGGATAATTTTTCTTAGGATAAGCATATCCTGTATGGTATTTAACGTGTGTATCAACGTTTGATAATATTGGTCCTAAATTTTGCTCTACTAATAACCCTTTATCAAATTGTGGTTCTACAGGAACATATGTTGACATGGATGCAAATATTAAATAATTGAACATTGCTGCTTTTTTATAGTCTTTTTTTTTCATTGCTTTTTTCATCATAGGAATATATTTATTCATTATCTTACCTACAGTTGGAGGCTCCGGTGGTTTATTTACGTGTTCCATTAATGTATTGTATAATTTTTTATTTAATTTGCTATTGCGAGTTTGTTGTTTAATAAACGCATTACTTTGTTTTCTAGTTTGTCTTTTTTTTATGGTATATTTTCTTTTCTTTTTAGTACGATTATTATTGATTTTAATACTTCTTGATTTATTTTTATTCATATAAAAATAAGTCATATTTTATTTTTTTCTTCGTTTGGTTGTCTTTCTTTTTCTTCTTTTTCTGCTTTTTCTGCTTTTTCTTTTTTTACGCGATTTTCTAGCTGTTTTACTATTTAATTTTTTTTTTACCAATGGAACCATTTGACTTACTCTTTTAATTTTTGTTTTAATTAAATCTACTTCTTGTATTAATTGTAAAACCTTTTTTTCTTTTTTTTTTGGAACGTTTTTACCATTTCCGATTATTATCATAAGATCTTCAAATAATATGTTTAATATTTTTTCTCGTTTTACTAAATTATATTTCAATAAATCAATTATCGCTTTTTTTCCATTACCACCTCCAAATTGATCTATGGTATTATTAATGATTGGTTGTGAAGATGTTGAAGTACTGCAAAACAAATTTTTTGGAGAGAACCGGTTTGTTATATTCATTAACGTTGGTATTTTGAAAAACTGTAGTGAAAACGGATTTTTAAACCAACCTTCTTCTTTTTTTATTCCCACAGCTACTTCGGCTTGATCTTTCAAATCCGTTGCTGTATCAATAGCTTGTTGTCGTATTTCGTTGCCTTTTGTTATAGCTTGTTCTTGAAATTCATTTGCTTTATATCTAGCTTGGTCTTGTAAATCATTTACTCTATTTTGTGTTTTTATTCTAGCATCATTTGCCATACCTTCTGCTTGAGACCATATTCTTCTTGATACTTGTTCCGCTTTTAATGCGGTATCTCTAGCTGTATCACGAATATTTCGCCCCATTTCCACAGATGTTTGACCTATATTATTTATTTCACTCTGTATTGAATTTTTTAAGTTATTTGCATTGTTTTTTATATCATTATTAATAGCTTGATTCATAATATATAATACAATTAGATTATATTATGAATAATTTATGTATAATTTTTTCTTAATTCTATTTGCATTTTTTTTTGTTCTTCAGTTAATTCTTTCAATCTAGCTAGTTGTGTATTTATACCTATACGATTTAAAACTGCTTCAAATTTTTGTTTACCCTCCAAAAAATCTTTATGACAATTAACATACATTTCAACTAAAATTTTACGCGTTTCATCTATAATTGTTTGTAAATTTTTTTCATCTAAATTTGGATTAATAATCACATTGTTTCTTTTTTTGGACTTATGTCCATATTCAGTATAACTAGGTGCTGAATCTTTTGAAAATAATTTATTTAAAATAGATAATAATTGGTTTTCATATTTAAAAGTATTATTACTCATAGTAGCTAAATGTTTTGCGTATATATCAAATTCTGAGGATGCTTTTGATTTTTCAAATTTGATTGTTGATTTTCGTTGCCAACTTAAATCAGAATTAGAACAAATAGCATCTTTGTGATAACTTTTTAATCTTATATGCGAAAATTTATTGATTCCTTCTGGTAATTTTTCTTCACCTGTAAACGCTTTATAAAAAGCTTCCAAATCTTCTTTGTATTTTTTTTTTGATTCAATGGTCATACCACTGTATTTATTATTATCTATATTGTATTCATCATAATATAATTGTTCTAATTCTGGAATACCTATTTCATTAAATAAACTTTTTTCATCATTGGCTACAATATTCGCACCAGCTGATTGTGTTCGTTTATATGGTCTTGCATATAATACTTTATCGGATGATGATATACTTTGCGAGGTTCCTTTATCACTATATCTATCACGATTTTCTATTCTATTTGTCATGTTATCTCTTCTATCATCTTTTCTTTCTTCACTTCTTTCTGGTATTCTATCTCTACTTCTTTCTGGTATTCTATCTCTACTACTTTCTGGTATTCTATCTCTACTACTTTCTGGTATTCTATCTCTACTACTTTCTGGTATTCTATCTCTACTTCTTTCTGGTATTCTATCTCTACTTCTTCCTCGTCTATCATCACTTCTATCTCTACTTCTTTCTCGTCTATCATCATATCTATCTCTACTTCTTTCTGGTATTCTTTCTCTACTTCTTCCTCTTCTTTCATATCTACCTTCACTTCTTTCTCCCATTCGTTTTTTTATCAAATCTAAATCAACTTTTGATTTTACTTCGTCTTTGGATTTTTTTTTTGGTTTATTCATATCGCAAATATCCATTTTAATTCTAGCTACGTCAACTTCTTTACCATCTACTGTATCTTTTATCATATCAGCATATAATGCATGTATTCGATTACTACATAACGAGTCTCTTATTAATTTTCTACTATGTCTTTTATTGCTAGGAATTTTACTACTATCCGAAACTTGTATTCTTATTTTTTTTCCAGTTTCATCTTCATCATAATATACCCATTGTGGATTTATGGATTTGTGTATTGCATTGAATAAATGTCCAAATTTTACATAAAATTTGGCAATACCCTTACACATTCTTTTTTTTTTGACACTATCGTAAACTTTAAAATCTTGAACTCTTTTATTTATATTTTTTCTAGTATCACTACCAGAATTCCATCCATACATTAATCGTTCTGTATTTTTTTTATCAATAACTGAATCACCCTTTATATGTTGATCTAAATATGTAACTTCTTTTAATGTCAATACTTTGTCTAAAACATCCGATGTTAATATTATTAAATCTTCGCAATACGTTGGATCATCTAATTTAGATAATTTAGAATTAAATAAATACCACGCTACTGCCTTATGCATTACACTAACTGTTGTTTGTGGATTGTTTTTGCTTTTTTTAGTATTTGAATTTTTTGGTCCTGCTGATGTACTTTGATTTGCACCCATATAAATTTATATAATAAAATAAATATTAAAATAAATATTAAAATTGAATTAAAAACATATAATTATTATATTGTAAATTATAATGAATAATAGCAGTACAAAAAAAATAAAGAAAAGATTATCTAAGAAAAATAAATTTGATTTATGGAAACAATTTGATGATGAAATTAATGAAAAAATGGAATGTGTATACGATGAAAAAAATATTAAAACTACTTGTGACTTATGTCAATATCCGGTTTTATTATCAGAACAACACTTTCCAGTATGTACTAATTCAAAATGTGGTATTATTTATAAAGATGTTTTGGATCAATCACCAGAATGGAGATATTATGGTGCCGATGATAATAATTCTAAAGATCCTACTAGATGTGGAATGCCTATAAATCCATTGTTGAAACAATCGTCTTATGGATGTAAAGTAGTATGTGGACATAGATCCAGTTATGAAATGAAAAAAATAAGAAGATATACAGAATGGCAATCTATGCCATATACCGAAAAAGCATTGTATGATGAGTTTGAAAAAATTAAAAGTCTTGCAACACAATCGGGCATTCCTAAAATTATCATCAACGAAGCTTTACGACAACACAAAAAGATATCTGAAATGAGGACATTTAGAGGTTTAAATAGAGATGGGATAATTGCGGCTTCAATATATATAGCGTGTCGTGTAAATTTATTTCCTAGAACAGCTAAAGAAATTGCTGTAATATTTAAACTAGACACATCAAGTAGTACTAAAGGTTGTAAAAATGCAACACATCTGCTCAATAATTTAGAAACAGATGATACTGAAAATAAAAAAACCTTTTTAGGAAAATCAAAGCCTATAAATTTTATTGAACGATTTTGTAGTAAGTTAAATATCAATATAGAATTAACAAAATTATCAAAATTTGTAGCATTGCAAATTGAACGGAAAAATATAATACCTGAAAACACGCCACATTCAGTTGCCGCTGGTATTATATACTTTATAGCACAAACGTGTCATTTAAATATAAGCAAAAAGGATGTATACAATGTCAGCACTATTAGCGAAGTCACAATTAATAAATGTTATAAAAAACTTATTAATGAAAAAAAACAATTAATACCATCAGTGATTATAGAAAAATATTCGTAATATATAAGATGAGTGAAATACCAAAAAAAATATTTATTATACCTTACCGTGATAGAGAGCAACATAAAATTGTGTTTGTAAATCAATATAAACATATACTAAAAAAGCATTCATACGCTATGTTTTTTGTTCATCAAACCGATGATAGACCGTTCAATCGTGGTGCAACTAAAAATATAGGATTTTTACACGCAAAAGAAAAATATCCAGATGATTACAAAAAAATTACATTTATTTTCAATGATATTGATACACTGCCTTATGATGAAACCACTTGCGATTTTAATACATCATTTGGTAAAGTAAAACATTTTTTTGGATTTAAACAAACTTTAGGAGGTATTATAGCTATAAAAGGTAATGATTTTGAAAAAATTAATGGTTTTCCAAATATATGGGGTTGGGGATACGAAGATAATGCTTTAAAACAAAGATGGGTGAAAAGTAAAGGTACAATAGATTATTCGCAATTTTATCCGTATAAAGACCGGTCTATTGTTTTATTATATCACGGTGAAAAAAAATTATACGCACAAAAAGAAACATGGAATGCTTTTTGGAATGATACTGGTTTAGATGGATTAAAAACATTATCAAAAATTAAATATGATGTAAAAGATGAAAAAGAAAATGTATTTATGATTAATGTATCTACATTTGAAAGCATGAACGCGCCGCCTAAAAAAATGATAAATGGCGTTCCGCCTGTTAATTTTGGAAAACCTAGTCGTGTATATTCAAAGGCCACACGACATTTTAGAAGCATGGGTGGTTTATTTGGTAAGAAGTAATTTATGTTTATTTATCAATTCTTCGCATAATTTTTTCACGGGATCATTTGGATACAATGATCCCGATGGGTTATATCTTGGATTCCCTCCTTGATTAATAATGAATTTATTTCTCATTGGATAAAAAAAATCTGGATAATAAACTTTTGTAATCCAATCATCACAAAACCAATTTTTGATTTCTGGTGGAAAAAAAAATCCAAATGTCTCCATATGCTTCCTAGAAACAAATGTCTGTGTTTGAATGAAACGTTCTCCTCCTGGCAAACACGACCTAGGATTTGCTCTTATTCTACCATAATCCAATGGACCAGTTAGCCCAACGTTATTATGATTTCGTAAATTACTTATAGATTGTTTGGTCCAATCTATATTAAGAAATGTAATATCATCACCACATTGATAAAAATAATCACAATTATCATCATATGCTTTTTTAAATAATCGGTTCCACATTTTAGTTACCCATCCCTTTTCAATTCCATTCATGCTAACAAATTCAATGGAAACAGTGGGCATTATATTTTCGAACTTTTTGATAACGGATTTTTCATTTTCTTTTGAAAATAACCTATCACTATCATCTATACCTAAATATATTGTATAATTATATTCTTTATTATACGTGTTCATAAATGATTTCATAAAAATATTATACAAATATGTTTCTTTTACATCTTTCCAATTTCGCCCTGTTGTTGTTGTTGGTATTAATATGCCAATTTTATATGCCATTTAATATAATTAACTTTTTAATATTTAAATAATAACCGAATATTTTATTATATGTATAAAATACCTGAAAAAAAACATTATACTATGATAAATAAATATGAAAAAAAATTATATTCGCAAAATGGTGAAGATGGTGTTATAAATTATATTTTTCTTGTAATAAAAACTAAAACAAAAAAATTTGTTGAATTTGGTTTTGGTATAAATGAAAACAATTCAATTAATTTGATTGTTAATCACGATTTTGATGGTTTGTTTATAGATGGAAATAAAAATACTTGTTTACAATCAAAAGAATTATATAAAAGAGTAACTAAAAAAAATATACAATTTTTGAATGCTTTTATTACTAAACAAAATATAAATGGTTTAATAGGTAGACATTGTAGAGGCGAAATAGATTTTTTATCTATTGATATTGATGGAAATGACTGTCATATACTTGATACAATTACATGTGTAAAGCCAAGAGTTATTTGTGTAGAATTTTGTAGTTCTATTGGACCATATCGCTCAGTTACCGTGAAATATAAACCAACATTTATAAGACATAATGAACATAATTCAGGAATGTATTGTGGTGGTTCGTTGTTAGGCACTACTAATATTATGAAAAAAAAAGGTTATTCATTAGTAGGAGTTGTTCATGGGTTAAACGCATTTTATGTACAAAATGATATTTTAGAAAATTTAAATGACCCATTATTATTACCAAAATTAAATCCGATTGATAGTTGGATGCCACATTTTGATAGAACTATCGTACGAAACATAAGTCTTGAAACACAATATAATTATATTAAAGATTTGAATTGGACAGAAATTGATAATAGCGGTAATATATTAAATTAGGTTAAATATATAAAATTAAATAATTAATATATTTAATGAATGAAATAGAAAAACATTGTAAATATGTTTCTTCGCGTGGTATTGCACAAAATTGTGATGTTTTTCCACCAACTATAAAATCGGATACAATGACTTTTAATCCTCTATATTATTACGATATTAAACAGGGTGATAAAGTATATGTTATAACATCGGTGTTACATCATTTTACTAAATTGATTTTACCAATATTAGAACGAAAAAACATTTCAATTAAGTTAATAACGGGTGCGTGTGTAAAAGGAGCTCCGTGTGAAATAAGTAATTTTCATCGAATTAATTATATAGAACGTTTTTTTATAAACAGTAAATCAATTACATATTGGTTTACGCAAAATTATGATTATCATAAACTATATAATAAAATTATACCAATACCATTGGGATTGGATTATCATACTCTACAGAAAAATATTCATTGGTGGGGACCAAAGCAAACGGCAGTTCAGCAAGATAATAAAATAGATCAAATATATAAATCTTCTCATTCATTTTATGAACGCATTAATAAATCGTTCTCTTTTTATCAATTTCAAATGTTTAATCGTCACGGAAAGGATAGATACCTGGCGAATGATGCTTTAAAGGGTAAAAAATTTAATATATTCTTAAATGAAAGACTGAATAGAAATACTACATGGAAATTATGTAGTGGTTATAAATATATTATTTCACCACACGGCAACGGATTGGATTGCCATAGAACTTATGAAGCTATGTGTTTGGGTTGTCTTCCCGTTGTTCGATCTTCATCGCTTAATTTAATTTACAAAGATATGCCTGTTATTATATTAAATTCGTGGGATTCTATTTCGCCAGAATTACTAGAAAAATTAGCTGAACAAAAAATTAAAAATAGTAGACAAAAATTAATGCTCAAATATTGGGTTGATTTTATTAATAATTATTAATTCTTTTTCACAATATGCTGTGGTTCTGCATATACAAGCAATGATGGACAAATAAATATTCTTCCATTATTATTTTCCCTTATCTGCTTATGAAATGAAACATGTTCACAAGTAGTCTGCGAACATTTACCCATTCTAAAATGATATTCTTGATTTAAATATTCTTTACACGAACATTCTCCCATCATTCCATTATAATAACAATTTTTTATTATCGACATTTTATAAATTCCCATACCTCCAAACGCAGAATCTACACTTATTAATTGTTCTTTTGTTGGTATTACTTTTTGAAAATTCCCTACGTGTATTAATGTAGATAAACCTCTATTAAATCCTAATTTGGTTGTATGATTGATCATATCCCAACAATCATACTGTAAATCCAATTCCCATATTTTATTTTTTTTACATCGTAGCGCATATATATCA
>Ga0209658_1000020_pt1 | contig 150305 bp, 138 predicted proteins | sample SaaInlV_150m_DNA_6_FD_184656 | JGI IMG/M metagenome (GOLD analysis project Ga0209658, IMG submission 184656) | Marine microbial communities from expanding oxygen minimum zones in the Saanich Inlet - SI037_S4LV_150m_DNA (SPAdes) (version 2) | ecosystem: Environmental > Aquatic > Marine >...
AGATGACGGCGATTCAGAAGATGACGAAGATGATGAAGACTGAGGGTTTTCATTGGATTCAAACAATTCATTCTCTCGATATTCATTTCTATTTGTAATCGTAGCCCTATTACTTGTAGGTGACAAAGTTAGTCCACCGATGATTCAAAGTGTCGACGCAGCTTCACAATCCTGCCAAAGTTGCCATGGATCGTATCGAGAAGCAGGATTATCGATGTATTCATCCCAACCTCTTGTTGCGAGTGCAGAAAATACGCTACGATGGACTGTTTCTGCCCCTTGGAGAAACGATTGGATCGAACCAAATATGGAAATCACAGTATTGAATGGAATTGTTGATAATACAAATTTTGTCCCTTGGCAAGGTAATTTAGCTGCAGGTAGCTCGATTTCAGGATGGCTCAACGTCACCCCAGATCATAATGCAACTGAAATTGAAATCGCCATCACTCTCGATGTTGTAGCATATTACGACCACGCTTCATCAAAACGGCCTGATCGTCAATTCGAATCGGTTAGAATCTCAATGGTTGTAATTGTTGAACAAAAAAATTTGGCATTGAGCCCATCATTGGTTTCACTCGAAGAAGGAAACAATCAAACATCATCTAAATTGTTTAATCTCGGTTCACAAACAATTACTGAACTCAATGGAACGGCACAACGAGGAATTGTAAGATTCGCACAATTAATCAATACATCTGGAGAGATTACAACGACAAATTATTCTGGAAGTTTAGAACCAGGGTGGGGCGTTATTGTATCATATACTGGCCCTGAACCTGCTTCGAATGGGACGGATGTTTTGATAACTGGAAAATTGCCTTCGGGAGTTACTACCAGTGCATCAATGAGTGTGATTCCTATCCCAATTCCAGCACAATTACCCGATCCTCCACTTTCAGGAAAAGTTGCAGTATTCTATGGCTGGCTCGGAGTTGTAGTATTGGGCTTATTGATGGTTCAAGGATTCTCAAAACGTGCACTCGATCGTATCTACAAAGATAATTACAAATCTGCAAAAAAGCAAGAAATTGATTGGGATGCAGAAATGCCGGCTGAGCGGGCGACCTATTGGTGGTGGCTTCATTATTCCTTGTTGGGTGCAGTCATTACCTTCACTGCAATCCATGTACTTGGTTTTGGTATCTCTGATACGATGCCCCCTTTAAGCGCTGATATTTGGTTAGGTATTATCGCTATTGCAATTATTGCAATTGCGGGATACTCAGGACTTTATCCAAAACTTTCACGGAAATATTTACCTTGGTTTTCTTTCCGAAAAGGGCACATGATTTTGGCAATTATTGGAACTATTTTGGCTCTTTGGCATAGTTATATTCTATGGTGACTTTGATTTTCTAGAATTTGAAAATCCAATACCCTACATAGAAGGGTTTGATGATGCAAGCCTTCTCGCCGACTTTATGAATGCGTATGATGAACTACTTGCACGACTGAAAGATATCGATTTGATTTCACAAATAGGGGGCCTGCTCGGATGGGATCAGGAAGTGATGATGCCACCGAAAGCTGCAGCACTCAGAGCTGAACAAATCTCATGGATTTCAAAGACTGGCCATTTGAAAATGACCGATGCGAGAATTGGCGAATTACTCGATGAATTAGAATCTCACAAAGATCTGGATGAAGTCCAAGTAGGAAATGTTCGACTCGCCCGAAACAGTTACGATAAAGCGACAAAATTGCCAACTGAATTCGTTGGTGAACTGGCAAAACATCAATCCAAATCTCAGATTTCTTGGACCGAAGCTCGTGCCAAAGATGACTTCTCTATCTTTCGTGATGACCTTGTAAAGATGGTTGAAATGAGCCGCCTGAAGGCGGATTATTTAGGATATGAAAACCTCCGTTACGATGCTCTTCTCGATCTTTATGAATCGGGCCTAACAGTTGCTCGTGTTGACCCACTTTTCGCAGGACTGCGCGACAATGTCGCACCTCTAGTCAAAGCTGTAATCGATAGCGGAAAACGGCCAAACATGTCTTTTGTTGAAGATAATAAGTGGGGTCAAGCTGGTCAAGAAGCGCTTTCACACGCTGTTTCCGAGACCATTGGTTTCGACTTTTCTGCCGGCCGCCGCGACGCATCTACACACCCATTCTGTGGCGGCTCAAATCCAGATGATGTTCGATGGACGACCCGATATAGCGAGAGTGATCCATTCGGCTCGCTTTATGGTTCGATGCACGAAACCGGCCACGGACTCTACGAACAGGGCAGACCCCGCAGCCTAGATTTCCAACCAACAGGAAATGCGAATGGCCTCGGTGTGCACGAGAGTCAGAGTCGACTTTGGGAAAACCAAGTTGGTCGAAGCAGAGAATTTTGCGAGTGGGCTTTGCCATTATGGCAAGAAAGTTTTCCAGAATTTATGGAAGGTGTGAGTGCAGAGGATCTCTGGCGTGCGGTAAATCTAGTTGAGCCGAGTTTGATTCGGGTTGAAGCAGACGAGGCGACTTACAATCTACACATTATGATTCGATATGAAGTCGAAAAGCAACTGATTGCTGGAGAAATTGAAGTCGATGACCTTCCTCAAGTTTGGGACGATATGTATGAAGAATTCTTGGGAATCAGAGCACCAAACCACACTTTAGGCGTCCTACAAGACATTCACTGGTCCTTCGGAGCCTTCGGATATTTCCCGACTTACACATTGGGCAACCTCTACTCAGCTCAGTTGTTAGAAGCTGCCCGCAAAGTTTTGCCTGATCACGATGAGCAGATCCGTAATGGTGAATTTGAGCCACTATTGGCATGGATGCGCGAGCATGTTCACGCACGTGGTAGCATTATCGAGCCGGCCGCCCTCATTGAGGAAGCAACCGGCTCGCCACCTTCGCCTGATGCATTTGTCGCGTACCTACGAGACAAAATTGAACGACTTTACGGCGTTTCAGCATAAGATTATACCAACGGAAGCGAGAAAACAAACGACGCTTAGCATCGACCATGTCGAAGCGAAGTCTTTCAAATCTAGCTTCGTTCATTCGCGACATTGGTAGTTCTTGTTCAAAGGTTAGAATCATCGATGGGGTATTGATTGCCGGCTCAATAAACGGCAAATTGAATGGCTGGGCAACTTCGACTGGCGAACTGCTTTGGAGTGTCGAAATCGATGGTATCATCGCTGATTTCGATTTCGAAAATGATACAATTTACACAACCGGGCCGAATAAATTATTCGCATTCTCAACAAATACTGAAAAAATATTGTGGAGTGAAGAATTGGAGGGCGGTGGCGACTTTGTGCGAATAATCAATGAAGAAATCTGGGTCACATCTTCAGTGTATGATATTGAAGTGTTTGATTTTATCGAGGCAACAACCCAGCGGTTTTCGAAGAGTGGAAAATTACTAGAAAAGTGGATCATTAACGAACGGCCATGGTTCCTCGGCGCAACACAAGGGGATGTTATTCTCGGCTTAGGTCGCCCTCGTTGTGGTGGAGTTCGGGTTCTGCCTGGTGAGATGTCCGAGCATTTTTTGCTCAGTAGCAATCAACCTGTGACTTCAGGAGCGAATTCGATTGACCGAATTTATTTCGGTCATTCGGATGGGACTGTAAGCACTATCGATTGCAAATCTTTGAAGATTAACGATACCGCTCATCCCTCGGATTCTCTCGTCACTTCGATTATTAGTTCAGAAAATGGTTGGATATCAGGCCATGAAGATGGAACGATTTGTTTTGATAATATGGATTTTCATTTTGATGGTAAAATCGATTCCATCGCTAATTTTGATGGAAATTGTTGGGCTAGTTTTTCGAATAATGGTAAAACGAATCTTGTAATCATCGACTCTGCGCAAAGCCAAACTTTCCTGGCTCATGAAAATAGGGTTAGATTTACCCATTCCGCCGACAAGGGGCTTGCCCTCGGAGATGACTCGGGAAAAGTTCTATTTTTTGAAATTGAAGTTGTCAAGCGCAGACTCGCTGAAAGTAATAATTCAGAAAAAGATGAGAAAAAGAGGGGACTGCTCAAAGACCGTCTCCGTCAGCTTCGTAGTTGATATTTTTACAGTGGAAATTAACAAAATCATACCCTTGCATACCCCTATTTCCAGTGGACTGCGGCTCTATTGGAGAAAGGTTTATTGACCCGACCCGCACCTGAGAACTTTGCCGCTTCGGTGAAGGGGTGTGGGGCCGCTTAGGCGGAACCCGCGGGCCACAAGAACCGAGCCCCGGAAATGGGGCGGTAGAACCGGAGATCGAAAGAGAACCGGGGAAGAGTTGGAACGCCCTGTGGGCGGGAAAACAACGGGAGAACTGAGGTGGGAAGAACCGGACGAAAGGAAGGGGAAAGAAGCAACAGGGAAAGCTGAGGAAAACATAACCGAACTGTTTCGACAGGGAAAACACGACCAAAACAGAAAACCATCCCGAAGAGGTAAACGAGCGAAGGGCGGGAACCAGCAATGGAACAGACCTGAGGCACGGGTACGGGAAAACGAAGAGGAAAAGAACTGGACGCAAGGAAGGGGAAAAGAAACGGAGAGGAAACGAACTGGGAACGAGAGCGCAGAAATGCGTGGAGGACCAATACCGAGACGTGAAAAGAACTGGTGAGAGCTAGGGATGGAAGCGGAGACGGCGAAAGATGGAGAGATCCAACAAGAGTCGGAAAAGGACGAGGAGACACAAGTAGTCTCGGAGTCATCTACCCTTGGAAAGCAGGGGCCTTAGGGCCCCGGCGGACCGGGGACCCTGCGGAGTAGCAGGGAAAATGCTCCCCCAATGTGCATTTTTCCTGCTGCTCCCACCTAATTCAAAAGCCCATTATTTTCTAAGACCTTAGCGGAGCGTTTCTCAATTCTATTCTTTGGGCCCAATCATTAATTCTGGTCTGACCCATTCTTCGAATTGTTGATCTGTTAACAATTTTAATTCGAGCGCGCTTTCTCTAAGCGTCAATCCTTTCGTGTGTGCATTTTTTGCTATTTTTGCAGCATTATCATAACCAATATGTGGATTTAATGCTGTTACTAACATCAAGGAATTTTCAAGATGAGACTTGATATTATCTTCATTGGCTTCTAGACCAATTACACATTTATCGGAAAAAGATCGACAAGAATCTGAAATTATTCGAACGCTATGAAGAAGATTATGGATCATCATTGGCTTGTAGACATTGAGTTCAAAATTACCTTGGCTTCCACCGATTGAAATCGCAGTATTATTGCCCATAACTTGGCAACATACCATCGTCATCGCTTCAGCCTGGGTTGGGTTGACCTTGCCTGGCATGATACTAGATCCGGGTTCATTGGCCGGAAGTGCAAGTTCTCCAATACCGCATCGAGGACCTGATCCTAACCATCTGATATCATTGGCGATTTTCATTAGTGATGCAGCGAGTGTGTTAAGCGCTCCTGATGCAGCGACAATTGCATCATGTGCAGCCAATTGTGCAAATTTATTATCTGCGCTAATGAATTGTAATCCGGTTTTTTCAGCTATTTTTTCTGCAACGTTTTCAGCAAAATCAGGATGTGTGTTCAGCCCTGTACCGACTGCCGTTCCACCTAGAGCAAGTTCCAGTAAATCGGTAAGTGCAGCATCTATTCGGCGAAGATCGGCATCAAGCATCGAGACATATCCGCCAAATTCTTGACCGAGTGTCAAAGGTACGGCATCCATCAAATGGGTTCTACCAATTTTCACGATGTTTTCGAATTCTTTGGCTTTATTTGCGAGTACAGTGCGTAAATGACGTACTGCTGGAATTAATCGATGATGGAATTCCTCGGCTGCAGCGATATGCATTGCAGTCGGGAATGTGTCATTACTGGATTGTGCCCGATTGACATGGTCGTTCGGGTGAACTGGAGTTTTGCTTCCAAGAACACCATTTGTCAACTCGATTGCACGGTTCGCAATAACTTCATTTGAATTCATGTTGGTTTGTGTTCCAGAACCAGTCTGCCAAATTCTGAGTGGAAAATGATCGTTGAGTGAACCTGAAATTACTTCATCACAAACAACTGTAATCAAAGAACCGACCTGTTCATTGAGTTGACCGAGTTCGACATTGGTTTCGGCTGCTGCTTGTTTGAGAATACCAAAAGCGCGAATAATTGCATATGGCATTGTATCGGTTCCAATATCGAAGTTGATTAGTGAGCGGGCTGTTTGAGCGCCATAATATCGGTCTGCTTGAACTTCCACTTCCCCCATAGTATCTTTTTCAATACGAATTTGTCCACTATCTGCACGAGCTGAACGGCTCGCAAACTCCGGCTCGAGTCTTCTTGGTTGAGCATCTGCTACAAGCGAGGTTTCAATCATTTTCGAAATTGTAGCAGAGCGCCCTCCTGTGCGCCCTTTGCCAACTCTTCTATCGAGTTTTTTTGCCAATTCTTCAGGTATACTGATGCTCATTATTCTGCGGTCGCCCGCTCGGTGCTTCACCATATTATTATCTGCGTTAATTAATTATTAATAAACTTCACCTTTTGAAGAGTAGTAACACGTTCGCACAAATTAATAAAGTCATATTATAGGAAAATACCCGAGATAATATCAGATAAATTCAATCACGATCAACGCGAATAATCATCTGTGGTTCAGCGGGTTTGTCGCGGAAATCAGTTTGGATATTTTCGATTGCTCGAACTATTTCCATTCCATTGGTAACTTCGCCAAATACCGCATGGTTTCCATTCAACCAAGGCGTCTCTATAGTAGTCAAGAAAAATTGTGAACCACCTGTATTTCTGCCTGCATTTGCCATCGAGAATAGCCCTGGACGATCATGAGCCTTTGCGAGAGCTGATGGTTCGCATGGAATTTGCCAACCTGGCCCTCCTGTTCCAGCTGCGCGACTGTTTGGGTCCTTTGATTTTGGACAACCCCCTTGAATCATGAAGTCCTTGATAATCCGATGGAAATGGAGTCCGTTGTAGAATCCAGAGTCAACTAATTTAAGGAAATTTGCAGTTGTGTCAGGGCAGTCGTCAGTGTAGAGTTTGATGTTAATGTCTCCAGCAGAGGTGTACATTGTTACGTTCGTCATGGGCAATCCTGTAGTCGGTTATTCAAGAGGATAATGGTCTAGTGCCGTAACAACACTAATGGGTTACAATCAGTTTGATAGTGTCATGAGTGAACTAAGTGGACATGATTGTCCTCGGTGTAATCTAGAATTATACATAGAAACCAGTGGGCTGGATGAAGGCGCTGATTTATTGATTTGTAAAGAGTGCTGGGGGGTGGCGGTCGTCGCTAAATCGATGGAGTCAATCATTACAAATGGAAGAGAATTAGACGAAAAGAGTGCTGTCCCAGACACAAACAATATTGGATGCAATTGTCCGATTTGTTCAACTAAAATGAAAGAAATTGAATTAGACGTGCCTGAAGAAATCAGAGATAAATTAAATTTAATTGACGTGTCTGAATCTAAAAAGGTCATAATTGACTCTTGTGAGAATTGTCCTACCTTCTGGTTTGATGCTGGAGAATTAGATCTTCTAAATGGAATTCAACCTAAACTAAGGGGTGTGTTTTTTGAACCTGAATCGAATAGGCTAATAGATGATAAAACACTAACTGAAGAGGATTTATACCGTAAAACAATGATTAGGAAAGGCGCGGGTTTTGGAGTATTAGTCTTCGCTGCTTTGATTGCATCTCTGGGCGACCCGGTTTTGATATTCGCAGCAGGAATTTTAGGGATTGGAGGAATAATTGCTATGTTGTCTAGTGACCCTGAACAAACTCTGGCTAAAGGCACCTGCGATAAATGTTTGAAGGAAAATAAATCTCTAGCATGGAATTGCCAAAGAGGTGGGTGTTGGGCACATATTTGCACCGACTGTCAAACTGTGGACGTTGATCCAGTGGAAGCCTATGCCAAAACTCTCGGAAAGGTTGCAGTTGGAGTAGTTATGGTAGGCATAGTAATCGCAGTCCTGCCAATGGGAGCTGGATCATTACCTTCTGGAGCACCTTTTGGAGCAAGTGAAAAGGAGGGAGAAAGGCCCGATTGGTGGGATATGTTACTCTGTAGGGAATGTGTGGAAGTGGCCAAAGAAGAGGCCGCTAAGGAAGGAGATGAAATGAATCAACAAAATACGATTGAACCTATCTCGGATGGTTATTGCAATTACATAGATAGTCTAAATGGTAAAAAATGCAAAAGGCCAGATGTTAGAGACTCCGGTTATTGTTATGTCCATAAGTAAGGATAAGAATTACTGAAGATTAGGCTACAGTTGACCCTGGCAAAACACCATTCGGTATTTCTAGAAGGTTGACAGAACCATCTGGATCTAGTGCGCCCAATATAAGAAATTGAGATTTAAATCCAGTCGGTAGTGTCTTCTCACCGAGATTTATCGCACCAACAACCATCCTACCAATCAATTGACTGCGTGGATAATTTGTAATTTGAGCAGAACTGGAAAGAGTTCCAACAACCGGTCCAAAATCTACATGAATTTTGTAAGAAGGTTTGCGCATTTCTGGGAATTCTTCAACATCAATTACCTTTCCAGCACGCATGTCGAGCGCGAAATAATCTCCAATTCCAACATACTCTTTGCGTTCAAGTTTTTCGGGATGATACGGCTCAACCTCTGAGTCGATTACGTGCTGATCACCCATTCACTCACCAGTAATATCAGATCGGACCAACAAAGGAACAAGATTTACTCCAGCCGATTCAAACGCTTCAGCTCCGCCTTCTTGACGATCGAGAATTGTGATGCAGGCTGCAACATCACAGCCCATATCACTTAGGCGAATCGCTGCCTTCAAAGCAGACCCGCCCGTTGTCGTCACATCTTCTAGCAACACTACACGGTCTCCACTTTGAATGGTCGACCCCTCAATTCCTGGAGGATTTCCCGTTTTTCTCCCTCCGCGCCCCTTTGGTTCCTTGCGAACCATGAAGCCGCGAAGCGTACTGCCTTTGCCTGCCTTCGCGATTGCAATTCCAGTGAGGGGAACGGCGCCGAGCTCTAGTCCACCAACCGCATCGACCGCACCGAGATTTTCAATCTCAGAATGAATCAGAACACCGAGTAGATGTGCGCATCCCGGATCCATCATCACCGGTTTCATATCGAAAAAATGTGGACTTTGACGGCCGCTTGCGAGTGTGAATAATTCGTTGGGAGAATAGAGATATGCTAATTCCTTGACCCTCTCGATTAACTTCGATTTTGCTTCTCCAGCGCTCGTCGACATACTTTCTCCCCACCCTGCGGTCACCTCGATTCGGATGAATGTTCTCTATGCTAACTACCCGAAAAGACACCATTTGCCCTGAATGTTCTTGGACGGCCGGTGTTGGTTATGTGATGTTGTCGCGGAGCCTGTAGTCTGATGTCGAATAATGGAGCTGATTTATTGGCCATCGATTCGGAACGGCTGAAGGCTGAATATGCAGCTTATGAGACATGGCTTGAGCGCCGAACTGAAGAGGTATATCAGTTGGCTAGTGAGGCGAAATCTAAAGGATTAGATTTTGAAAATTTTGTTGAAATTCCACGTGCGTCCGACCTTGCGAGCCGGACGGAAAAATTGCTTGAAACATATCTTGATGGAATGAAAATTGAAGATGATTTGCGCGCTTTATTATTGACTACGGATCGTGAGAGTGCTTCGATTCAAATCGCCATCGATGTGTCGAAAAAAATGCATGAAGACACTGGTGATTTGCAAAAATCAATTGATTGTGGGCTGAGAGTTGGTTTGGCAGTATTGACAGAGGCGGTATTGGTTGCTCCACTCGACGGGATTGGTGATGTTCGAATTCTGAATAATGCCGATGGTTCAGAATTTTTATCTATTGATTTTTGTGGTCCGATTCGGGCTGCCGGTGGTACGGCACAGGCGCTTGGGGTGTTGATTGGAGACAGTATTCGTAGAGAATTAGGAGTCTCGCGTTATATCCCAACAACTCCTGAAGTTGAGCGGGTCAAGGAAGAATTTGGATTGTACCGTTCTGGCTTGCAATACAAACCTCCTCCCGAGGAAATCGAAGTAATTGTTCGCGCTTGCCCAGTGATGGTCAACGGTGAAGAAACCGAGCGCATAGAATGTTCAGGATACAAGGAAGTTCGTAATATCGAAAATTCGAATGGGACCCCCAGAACAAGAATTCGCGGTGGAGTTATGCTAGTTATCGGCGAAGGACTTTGCCTGAAGGCGCCAAAAATTCAGAAACACACTGAACGGATGCAAATTCCGGGTTGGGAATTCATCGCTCAATTTGCAAAAAAAAGTAAGAGCGAAGAAATAACAATAGGTGCATTCAAACCTAGAAAAATTCCTACAATTTCTAGATTCATGGACGATATTATCGCTGGGAGGCCGGTCTTTGGAGAGCCAGGCCAGCCAGGTGGATTCAGGCTTCGATATGGTCGAAGCAGAGCAACTGGTTTAGCTGCAGCTGGAATTCATCCTACCACAATGGAGGCGATGGGTGGGTTCCTTTCTGTCGGAACCCAGATGAAAATTGAGCGGCCCGGAAAAGCCTGTGCTGTTACGCCTTGTACTGATCTAGAAGGTCCGACGGTTTTGTTGAATGATGGAACTTTTCGACGAATAGAATCAATAACAGATTGGCGAAAAAATAAACCCAATGTCCTGACTATTTGGGATTCTGGCGAAATATTAATTGGCTATGGAGAATTCCTTGAAAATAACAAAAATTTAGTTCCTTCACCCTACAATCGAGATTGGTGGTCTGTAGATTTAGCTGAGAGGCTTGACATGCCACAAAAAGTTGAGGACTTCGCTTCACTGCTAGACTTTGATCGCTCGGAATTACCTCTCGGTTTACCATTTAATGGAGCAATAAAGCGAAGCGGGGAAGACCCGGTTGAACGTGTTTGGCGAAAGCGAAACTGGTCACATTACCTTCGTGATTTAGAACTGAGTTGGGAACAAATCAAAGAGATTTCAATTACCCACGGGACTGCAATTCCGCCGCCTTGGAATCTATGGTGGTCGGATTTGCCAATTTCTTTTTGTTCAAGTTTAATCGACAATATTTCTAAATCAATAATCGAAGAAAATTCTCTTCGATTTATCGGTGCTGCATCCGAATGGTCATCAGACCTTGACTTGGAAGATATCGGTTTACCGGATCCAACTACTAGCGAATGGCCGCTATGGACCCAAGTGAAAAATCATGGAATAGTAAAATCATCACTGATGACCCTTGGTATTTCTCATCATCACGATGGAGAAGATATAGTCATTGAATCCGGATGGGAGGGTCTGTTGGAAGGTTTTGGCTTCAACATCGTAAATGGTTCTGCAAGAGTTAGGGTTGAGGCCGCCCCACATATCGAATATCGATTACAACAAATCCGTGGTGCAACGAATATTATTGAACAAGAAGAACTTAGATTGAAGGAACTTGAATCTCGCCGCGATGTCGAACGGATTGCGGCTACTACTACCGCTCGACAGGTAGGGAAAAGCATTAGTGAAACTGAACAAATTGGTGATGCTGCTGCTGCAAAAATTACCGATGAAGGACCTGATGATGATGCAGCCCTCCTTCAATCAAGAAAAATTCTTGACGACCACGAGGTCGATCGCTGCCTTTGGCTGGTCAGAAAATTATCCACATTACGTTGGGAAGATGCAGTTCCTGTTCGTATTGGAGCAAGGATGGGGCGACCCGAAAAAGCTGCTCGTCGGGAAATGAAACCTCTAACTCACGCCCTTTATCCAATCGGTGAAAACGGCGGCCCACAAAGATTGATGGGGAAGGCTGCAGAAAAAGGTCGTATCAGAGTTGAGCTTTGTCGACGATATTGCTCAAAGTGCGGACAAGAATCGCCGAATCTCAATTGCCACCACAGACCTGATCCGGAAATTCCGAAGGAATGTGGGGGCAAAACCGCCGAACGTGAGAGGAAGCCTGGGGCGATGATAAGAAGGCGAAGAGGTAGAAATTCGTGGGTTCATTTGGATCGTTTACTAGAGGTGAAGCGGCGCACCTTAGGACTCGATCGTTTGCCGCAAAAAATCAAATCTGTCAAAGTATTAACTTCTGAATCTCAAACACCAGAACCTATTGAAAAAGGCATACTGCGCGGCAAACATCAACTTTCAGTTTTCCGCGATGGCACTGCTAGATACGATATGATAGATGTTCCCGTCACTCACTTTAGGCCAAGTGAAATTAGAACTTCGTGGCGCGAATTAAAAGACCTTGGATATACCACCGATGTCAAAGGAAATGAATTGATTTCTGATGAGCAAATTCTCGAATTGTTTCCTCAAGATATTATTCCTTCTCTCAATTCTAAAGACCACCTTCTTGCCACATGCGATTTCGTAGATGAATTACTGGTTCGATTCTATGGGATGGCTCCGTTTTACAAGGCCGGATCCTTAGCAGATTTAGTTGGACAATTAGCAATCGGCCTCGCACCTCACACCAGCGGAGGAGTTCTTTGCCGAATCATTGGCTGGACCTCGTCCTCCGCAGGTTATGCTCACCCCCTCTTCCACGCCGCAAAGCGACGAAATTGTGATGGTGATGAAGATAGTATTCTGATGTTACTCGATGGTTTGCTAAATTTTTCAAAACAAATTCTGCCATCAGGGCGCGGGGGCAGAATGGATGCGCCACTAGTTTTGACAACACGACTTAATCCAGCTGAAATTGATAAAGAAGCCTTGAATGTAGATTGTTCTTATGGCTATTCACGAGCCTTTTATGAAGCAACTTTGGCGCAACCACACCCAAATGAATTACTCAAATTGGTCGAGACGGTAAACGATCGCCTTGGAACGATTGGTGATGTTCGTGGATATGGATGGACTCACGAATCTGGAGCGCTCGATGCTGGACCTGAAAACTCTTCATACAAAACTTTGGTTTCAATGGAAGATAAAATGCATGGGCAACTCGCCATCGGTCGACTACTGAGATCGGTTAGAGTGGAAAGAGTTGCTTCGCAAGTTATTGAATCTCACTTCCTGCCTGACCTGCGAGGTAATCTCGTCGCATTCACCCGCCAAAAAACTCGCTGCGTGAAATGCGGGCATTCGTATCGACGAATCCCGCTGGCGGGTTCATGCATCCAAGAACAAAAGGGCGGTATCGTTGGAGGATTGACTGCTAGAAGAGAAGAAGAAACTACTCGATGTGGGGGCAATGTTGTTCTGACAGTTTCCGAAGGTGCAGTTCGAAAATACATCAAGGTAACAAATAGTATTATCGAAAATTATGGCGTCGACCTCTATACAAAACAACGAGTCCAATGGCTTACTGATAGCGCTGATTCCCTATTCGGTAACGATCGAGTGACCGTAATGACTCTCAACGATTTTTTGTGACTCAATAATCGACTCCGAGGGTTCGAATTATCCTATCCATCCATTGTAATTTGACTAATTTACGCTCGGGGTCGGTCGCACCTGACCATTTCCCAACAATATCGCTGCGAGTACCTAGCATCTTTATTCGCTCTGCATCCAAACCGAGAGCGATAAGAAAACATACTGCACGATCACCGTCTGTAAAGCCACCAGGATTGTGCATTCCAGCGATTTGATTTGGGGTTTGATGAGTCAAAACTAATGGCGAAGGGTTTGCAGTATTTTCAGCCGATTTCAATAAGCTACGCCACGATTTTTCATTATCACCATGGCTGTGAAGAATGAATGGCACACCTCTTTTCACAGCAGCAAGTGTACCTGAGCCACCGTCTCCATCACTGACAACACAAACTAGGCGCGACCATGCGCGGTCTGCTATGGTTTCAGGTAAATCTTGCAACACCCCAACCGCCCCGTCAGCACCTACTAACAAAGTGGGCTTGTCAAGAATTGAGATTACTTCTGATACTTCGACGGCAGCACCGAGAACTGCTACATTTACCTCACGCAATACCAATCGGCGGCGTAAATCTGCAATCGTCGCCGCTCGACGATGTCGAGTCCAAGATTCTACTGAAGATTCTTCAACCACTCGAAGCAAAGATTCTGCACTCTCGACATCGGCAGATAATTTCCAACCGAAATGAGAACGAACCTCATCTTGTAATTCGATTAAAGAATAATCGAGCGCAGTTAGATCGGTTGGGTGAGACATTCGGAAGATCTCCAGTAGAAGCAGACGGTGAGTATTGAAGAACCCTCGTCGCCTATGGTGTTGATATGCCGATGCCGCTGATGATGCCGAGCATCGATGATGAAGGATTATTGTCGCGTTATCCATTTCTACCTCAAGGGAAGGAGCACCTCAAGCATGTTCTCAAATCTAATGGAATTACAGTTAAGGAATTAATCGATGCCCCCTGGTTAGAAGACGTTCGCGCTCGTGGAAGGCTTCGCTTGATGGAAGCTGTAGTTCACAAAGATGGGATCGATGCAGCAACAACCGTCGACCTGTCTAGCGATATCGGGAAGATGACTGAATCTCTTTCTTTTCTCTATGCCATGCTAATCGTTTGTGCTTCTTTCAATGACCGTCTTCTCAACCGATGGATTGAGGGTGAAGCGAGCCGAGCTGATCAGTTATTCGGGATGGATGGTGAAAATTTTCTCAACCTCGCTCGATGTTATATTTCTGATATTCGCGAAGTTGTGGGCCAAGCACGCGATGACCCAACATATTGGATTCCAATGAATGATTTTATCGAACTTTGCCCACGAATCTCCGGTCATTATTGGCGATTGATAAATCGCCCGGTAAAAGAAGGATGGGTCTGCATGGATTCAGGTGTTGGAGAAACTAGTAGACAGCGTACTGCGAGGCTATTAAAAGAGAGAATTCGAGAAGATTTGACAAACACCTGTGTGGAGAGGATGAGTAGAATCGATGAAGAATTTGCTAGTTTATTCATCGAGCCAATCGAGCGTGTCAGCAAACTTCTGGAAACTCAGGTGCAAGATGAAATGCCAATGACTGCTGCTATTCGTGAAGATTGGCCGCCTTGTTTTGAGTCTGCGGTTGCCGAATTAAATCAGGGAATTAACGTAAATCACACCGGGCGTGTTTTCTTAGCTGCAATGTGTTCAAAAATGGAAATTCCTCAAGAACAGGCTTGCTCATTTTTCGCAAATGCGCCCGATTATAATGCAGACACAACATCTTACCAAATCAACCAAGTTTACGAGCGAGAATACACCCCTCATGGATGTTCAGCTCTGAAAACAGCAGCTCGATGTCCAGTTTCTGCAGGTGATGATTATCTCTGTGACCAAGAATGGATGAAACACCCTTTGATCTATTTGAGGGCTAAGCAACGACGACGATATCAAGAGGACCGTTATCAAGATGAGGCCCAACAATCCGAGCCAGATACAACCAAACAAGACAATTCTTCATAGGGAACCTAATCGACAGGCGCTTTGCTAAGGAGGGGTCAAGATGGTACGCTCACTTGTTTTGACTGTAGACCGAGACAATGATCTCGGGGTCAAAGCAGGAATTCGCGGCCCAGTAATCGGGCGCAAAGCAACCTTGACCGCGGCACTTCGCCTAGGGATTGCCGACCCAGAAGAATCTGACACAAACGCGATTCTTGGTGCGCTTCATCATCATGATCGGCTCGTCGAGAATGCCGATGTACACGATGAAGTCGAAATTGCATTACTGACTGGTGATGTTCGAGTCGGTCCGCGAAGTGACCGGGCGATAGCGAGTCAACTCGACGAAGTCATTCAAGAATTTCAACCGGATGTTGCAATCCTCGTTACCGATGGAGCTGATGATGAAGCTTCTATGCCAATAATTACGTCTAGAGTTCGAGTTGAACATGTTGAAAAAATCATCGTTCGGCAATCAAAAGGTATCGAATCAACATATTATTACATCGCTAAAGCAATCGAAGATCCACGTTGGCGAGCAAAACTTCTCGTACCAATTTCAGTCTTTTTAATGATAATTGGCCTTGGATTAATTATCCCAAATGGCGGTGTTTTAATTGGTGCAATGCCACTTATTGTTGGAATATGGATGTTTGCAAAAGGCCTAGGATGGGAGGAACAACTTGAACGATTAATGCTCGATTTACGCGAGAGTGCGACTGGGGGGATATTTTCTTCGATGCTATGGGCAATATCGATTTTCTCGATAATATTAGGATTTGTCACCGCATATCAAGTATTCACCAATATGGAGTATGTCGAATATTCAAATTTGCGAATTTGGACAGTAGCTATCGATGAAGCACTACAATGGATTGTTGTATCGACCTTCGCATTCACACTCTCTATAGGCGTCCTCAGGTGGACTGAAGGGAGTTTTACCGGCCGTTCCATCCTACTGATCGGTTTCGGAACAGTTGTCTATACGATTGCGGAAGCAACCCTCGATGTAATTCGAATCGGTTTGAGTGGGGCAATTTATATTTTGGATTTCGAAACAGTATCGAATGATTGGGGCTTACCTCTTTTCACCATCGCATTGTATTATCTATTGAGGACTATTATTGAATCGATAGCAAAAGAAGATGAAACCGGCCCGACCAATAAATTTTGGGGAGTATGAGAAATTCCCCTCATTTTTCGAATGTTGTATCCATCATACAAGATGGGCAGGTTATTCGTATCGGCCTAGTTGGTGGAATTCCAAGAGCGGCTTTACAATGTGGGCACATTATTGCTTGCTTAGCATTCGATTGCCGCTCAGTTGCCTCTTTACTAGGGTCATAAGTAAACCTGTATCTGTGGGCTTCATCAAGAAATTTCGGTGCACCTTCAACAGGTTCTTCTGCTGATTCAAATTGAGGTTCTTTAGACGGTACCCCAGCTGCTGCAGTGAAATCTTGAGGAGGGTCTGGTGTAAATCCATCACTGCTGAATGCCTCGACTTCTTTTTCGACTTGAGCTGACGTAATGCCTAATTCACGAGCGACTCGTTCGATTGTGAGCATACGTTCGTAATCATCCATTCCGATGAATTGCTGCAATATTGTTGCTGGTATCGATGTAATGGCAATTCCCCCTCTATCTGACGGCAGTATTCACCCCCTAAGAAGTACAGCCGTTCTCGTTTGTTATCCAGTATCCTTTAGAGCGGTCAATTTCAATTCCTAACTAATGTTCCCCGAGTGCATCGACTGTAGAGGTATTCGAGGAGAGTGTGGCATCTCTCCATGCCCCTTGCTCGCTGAAGTGCGTTCTCAATTACCGAAGACACAAACCAGTTCCTTCGATGAAATGGTTGGACCAAGTCCGCCTTCACTTTTTGTTGGTAGGTATGGCTATCCAGATGTGCGAGCCGGGCCCAGTGCGGCCTGGCTGGCAGATGATTCAAACTCACAATTAATTTCGAGTGGAGATCCTGCTGATTTATTCGGCGCACCGCTCGAAGAAGTTGCTGTCCGCCATGCAAATATCATCACTGGTGGACAACGAATGAAAGTTCAGAGCGCAATTGCTCCGGAAAAAATTCTTGAGGCAACTCAAGAAATCGCTTTATCATCGAAATCGGTCGATATTGAATTGGATTTCACAAGACCAATCATAGTTGGTTCAACCCCTACTTTTGATAGTATGAGCACCCCCCTAGGCCCGACTGGAGAAATATTACGAGTTGAGGTCATTGGCAATGCAAGCATTCCAAGAAAAGTTGATTCCATCTCAGGTGAAACCGATTTGTTGGCTACTGATGCAATCGATGAATTACAACGCTCTTCAATTGGTGAATCACACATTTCTCGACTTCTCTCGACAGGGATTCTAGGCAAGAAAGAAAATCGACGATTAGTACCTACGAGATGGAGCATTACCGCTACAGATGATTCGATGGGAAAGCATCTTTGGAAGAAGGTGCGTGATTATCGAACAATCGACAAAATTTTTGTCTATGAAGCAACTTATCTAGATAATAAATTTCACATCATCCTGACCCCAGGCCTGTGGGCATTTCAGATGTTAGAAGCATGGATGAGGGGCTCGCTGTGGAGTGAAGGTGGCAAAGTTCTCGGAGATTGGGAGGAACTGAAACCGAGGACCAAATATGCCAGTCGAGTAACCGGGGCTTACTATGCTGCTCGTCTTGGAGTTCTAGAGCACCTTGAATCTATTCAGCGATCTGCTGCATGTTTAATTTGGCGCGATATAGGCGCAGGATATTGGGCACCCGTAGGAGTCTGGTTGATTCGAGAAACCGTTCGTGAAGCGATGAAACAGACTCCGAAACAATTCGACTCATTATCGCAAGCTATCAACTATGTTGGTCCTAGAATCTCTGTTCAAGAGGATTTGCGAAATTCTTGGTTCGTTAAACGTGAAGCACAGACTAGATTAGATTCATTTTGAGCGTTTTAAGAAACCGCCAACAATCTCGCTTTCGGCTTTGACAAGTTGCTCAGCAACAGAGGATTTCGATAATCCCAACTTCGTTGCAAGGTCACGAATTGAGATCTTCTTCGGAACTTCATACCAACCACTATCATGAGCGACTTTGATGATGCGATGCTGCTGTAAAGTCGGGCCTCGAACAACCAAACCCTCCATACCTTTTGCCGCCGTCACACGCTCAACAGGCATTTCACCCCTTACTGAATTAAGGAATGAAATCATTGATGATTGACGGCCGGAAAGTTGTAAAATTAGTCCAGAAGAAGTAAGGTTTGTACCAGCTAGTAAACACAAATCGTTGCCGATAAAATGCTGACCAATTAATTCGGCTGCAAACTCTAATACCATCAAATGATGAGTTAAATAATCAGAATTCCATTCTTCAAGAATTTCGATTACACGGACCCCTCCTATTTCGAATCCAGGAACAGGACATTTCGAATCAGTCGTTATGCATTCAACCATCATTCGTAAATTTCCGTCGAAAACACCAAGAATTCCACGAAAATCCCAACTGACCGATTCAAGAGCCTTTCGAATACGTAAATCATGCTCGATAGAGGGCAGGGCGCACTCAACTCGAACAGCTCTCATCGCAGACTTCCTCGTCCCTGAGTTCCACCATCAGGTTATCAAAACAACTCTTTTTTGTTCAATTTTTCTTAGTTTCAACAATTATTGGAATTATTACTCCAAATTTAGTTCAAATTTCACCATCTCTAACAAGCTCTTCGTTTTCGAGAATTGCCCGTGCAACTTCAGGAGAATAACCGATATCTGTCAGATCTTCGACCGTCTTTTCAACCGGTTGCCGCTCAATGTCCCAATCATCGTTCATAATCGATTCGACCCTAGCAGTGTGGTCTTGGGCTCCACGAGCAACTGGTCGCTTCCTTTGGACCAAGACGAGTGCTGCAAGTAAGATTACAGTCATGGAAACAATTCCCGCGGTGATTACAGAGTTGGAGGTGAGCAATTGAATCATACTCATCTGAACATTCGTATCTTCGGTTGCATCCATACAACCATCTCGATCCATATCGTTCTTTTTATTTGAGTTCCAATTAGTTATTCCAGTCGGGCACTTATCTCTTGAATCAGGAATTCCATCCCCGTCATCGTCTAGATCTTGGGTTTCATCATCACATCCATCTTGATCTAAATCGCTGAAAACATATTCGCCGCCAAGACAGTTATCATTGCCATCGAGGATACCGTCGCCATCATCATCTGCATCTTCGGTCAAATCATGGCAACCGTCGCGATCAGCATCATCTGTAATGGTTGAAATCCAACCAGAAGTTGGGTTTTGTTCACAATTATCAATCGAAGATTCAATCCCATCATTGTCCAAATCTGTGTCTTCAATGAAATCATAACATCCATCATTATCCAAATCTGTGGTATCATCTGGATTCATCACACTGCGCTGGCATTGGTCCATAGAATCTGCAAATCCATCATTATCATCGTCAGAATCTTCGCTAGCATCATTGCATCCATCAACATCCCAATCATTGAGAGTTGTAGAGGTCCAATCCGACATACCCATCGAACAATCATCATCAACATCTAGAATACCATCATTATCGCGGTCATCGTCTTCAACCGAGTCTAAACAACCATCTCCATCTTGGTCACTCGCTGCATCTGATAACCATAGGATAACTCCGTGCGGGCAACTATCATCTACATCTAGGACGCCGTCATTATCATCGTCCTCATCATCGAAAACATCGTGGCAACCATCGCCATCATGATCGAAGAAGAGATCTGTCCACCAAGTTGCACCATCTGAACAATCATCATCCAAATCAAGATATGGATCGTTGTCATCATTATCATCTTCGTCACCATCTCGGCAACCATCACCATCATGGTCAACAGAAAATTCGCCCCAATATTGAGCGCCGTTCGGGCAAAGATCAAACTCGTTCAGAACGCCATCGCCATCTGTGTCATAATCTTCCAGAATATCATCGCAACCGTCGTAATCTGCATCGATAATTTCGCCGATTACACCGATTGGACAACCATCTTCTTCATCGTAAATGCCATCATTATCATCATCATCATCTTCACTTGAATCGCGGCATCCATCACCATCATGATCTGTGAGTTCTGCTGAAGTCCAACCCGAATCGCCGAATTGGCAATCATCTTCTGCGTCAGGAATACCGTCATTATCGTCATCATTCCAGTCACCTTCATTGACCAAATCAATTCTAATCAATTTCGAAATAGTCCCTTCTTCCTTCGTTGAAGAAGTTAAGGTAAGCGTCAACCAGATGATTTGGTCATCATTGACCTGTGCAAGCGTAGGTGCGCGTAGGAATAAATCGAGTTCTGATGTCTGACCCTCGACGAGAGTCGTCGTGTGTTGGTAAGTTCCAGCGAAACCGGCGTCGACGAACCAGTAATCAGGAACGCCACTAACAGTTATCGAAGCAATATCGGAAGTTCCTGAAATTTTGATCGCTTCAACCAATAAATCGATATTAATAGACTGAGATGGCTGCAATTCAACGACCTCATCCATTCCTGAAGCGAAGTTGATTCCTACATTCCAGACATTTTCAGACCACATACAAACTTCCCACTGATCCTCTGTAACCGTTTCCGTATCACTACATTCATCGGTCGTCCAAACAATATCCCGGTTCGGCCAATCAAAGTTAACAATCGGTTGTGAACTGGATTCTAAACTCGAACCAAATATTCCCATTAGATTATTCGCACTTGATGCGATTATTCTCGTGTTGATTACCGCATAAGATTCGATTAAACTCTTACCAATTCGAAGAATTCCTTGATCATTAAATTGTGGAACATTAATTCGTGTCCAACGCAATTCGACTCGACTATCTTCATCTGATTCTCCTTGCATCGATTCAAACCAGGTGATGTGAACCGAACCGTCATTATCGAAATCAACTCGAGGATTGGCTCCAAAGGTCATGTCTGATCCTTGAACTGCTGAATCGACGACTACTGCAACCTCTGCGAGATTCAAGCCATTCGCCTCTCCATCCAAAGCTCCTGCACGATCCAAATCTAACTGCATGTAGTGCAGTTGAGAAGGTGCGCCACGGCTCGGCATCGAATCACGTCCATCAACCCATACAACGTGTACATTTCCATCATCATCTACGTTGACATCAGGGTTGACCGACCATCCATGGCCACTCGTTAAACGAGTATCATTGACCAAAACGAAGTGGCCAATCGTGCCCCAGCCGGTGCCATCTTGCCAAACATAATCCACTGCTGGCCCAATGTCCTCGACATATTGTCCAGAATCATCAATGGTGTGAGCAGACATTCCACTCGTCCAAGTGAAGCGTGGGTTGTTGAGTATAGAATATGGATTCAAAACAGTTAGGAATGTTTCAGTTGAACCGCTTCCAGAGGTTAGACCGATGATTTCATTGACTAAGGCATTAAGCTCTTGAGTATAATTTGCAATAGGAACTACAACATCATCAATCCATGCTGCATCGCTACCAGAACTTAAACTTCCATCCTTAACATAAACCCATTTCAGAGTGTGTTGACCCAAAGAGACTGGAGTAGAGAAATTGCCGTCTTGTACGCCCGACCATTGTGCGAGTTGTACGCCATCAATGAAGAAGCGAAGGAAATCATAATTTGCTTCAGAAGAAACATTGTAAGAAAATGAAACCGTTCCAGCAGCCAACATTCCTGTAAATTCTAAATTGGCATTATCGCCGTCAGAAATGTTTCCAGATTGAGCAGAATAAATGCCTGAAATTGGAGTAGATGGTGGATTTGTTGCTGATACATATGAGCAACAATCAGCAGATGCAGATGTTCCCCCATCGCCATAACTATCATTGAGGTATATCGTGTAATTTCCTGCAACCGTATAAGTTGCTAATACACCCGAAAAACCACTATATACATCACTCGAATTAAATGCATCAACTGTTCCATTCGGCAAAATAATATCCATACTAAATTCATTAGGCCAAATGTCGACTGTAACAAAAATTTCCACTGTTTCGTTAGCTGGATGAGCGTAATTGCACGTCACTGCTGAGAAAGCGGGGGAGTTAGTGCTGCCACCGATTCCGCAGAGATTAGTTGAAGAATAGACGATTCCATTATTGGCATCTTCGACCGACCAAGTATTCGAAGAAGAACCCGAAACTCCCCAGCCATTCGTTAAATGACCTGATTCAAAGTCACCCTCAAAATTTGCCATATTATTCGACGGGTAGAGGTACATCTCTCCACCCGCATCTTTGGTTGCCCAAGTAGTATCATCACAAGTTCGTTGATGTGTTCCTGTAACAGAGTCAGGGCATTGTGCTAGATCCATCATATGAGAGCGCACATGAGTATCATTAGCCCAAATTGTTGAAGCGCCATAAGATGTTGTTCCGGCGATTGGGACTGGAATGATTCCTGCCTTTGCACAAGCATCGTGAGCTTCAGAAATACTTTGGTAGTCATCTGCATTTTGTGCTTGCTGACCATTTCCTGAGCCGCCATAAGGCCCTTCATCAGAAACGGGAATAATCAGACGGGTTGCATTTGGATTCCATTGATGATCGTATGTAGTCGCTGGATTGCCTGGGACGTTTCCTGCATTATCTCTCCAAGAAAGACACGCCCACGTCGAGCCGGGGCCCCACATCTCTGAGTAATGACCCCAATCGGTTGGGATGTTCAGGCTCGAGCCGTTATACATTACATCGGAAAGTGCTCTAATTCCACCCGATGTGTCAGTTGAATTTTGGCCGAGATGGTTTGATCGGGGTCCATCGCCAAAACCGCCGACTTCGTAAGCATCCTCACAATTCTTTTGGTTATTCGCAAAAGACATCTGTCCACTCAATGCATACAAAGTTTCGAGAACAGTGATACTCGCTGCTTCAAGTAATGGTTTCACACCTTGGAAGAATTCTCCGCTGCTAAGGTTTCCACCATAAAATACCGCACACATATCGATCCATTCGGTCGTCATCGAACCAGAGGAGTCAATTAATCCGACATATTCAATCAATGAACCGCGAGTATCTTCCCACACGATTACAACCGTATTATTCGTCCCCATCGAAACCGCAGGATTGCCTTTGTAGCCAATTGCAGGGGTGACGATGGTGTTATTGATTTGAGTCGAGAGAGCATTGCTACCGGAAGCATTCCATGCAAGCATAGCATAGTAAATCAGAGGTGCGCCGAAAAACGTCCCCTGAGCATCATAAGTATCAACCCAGACAACGTGTGCTGCATCGAAAGAATCGATTGCAATATCTGGATCGTTGCGCACACCCGATCCATCAGCGATAATATGAGTTGAAACGAGAGACATATTGGCAATATCGCCAGGACTTCCATCTTGATTGTCGAGTGCAGGATTCAGTAAAGCATAGAGAATATGAGTGTCAGTAATCGCCCAAACAATGTGGGCTTTGTATTCTGAATCGATAACCAGAGAGGGGCTTGAGAGCGCATATGTGCTATTTTGACCAACAGGTGTGCTAGCAATTAGAACAGTATCGACACCTGATGTCGCAATCAAAGCATAGTGAACTTGAGGCATTGTGCCATTCTCTATCCAAACTAGATGAACTCGTTGCAAATCATCCATTACACCTGTTACTTCTATTGGATTAGAAGTATTGAGGTTTGAGAGAAGAGTTGTAGTGGATGTGTCATCAAGTGTTCCATTTGCTGTAAAATATCTCTCCGATGTAGGTTCGAGAGTCGACGAGACGGATGACAGGGAAGGAGCTGCAATTGATGTTATCATTAGGAAAACTAGTGTTAATGAAAGGCGGAAATTACGACGATTGCCATTTGTTAATTTCCATGTTTGTTTGTCATTTCTTTGTTCGTCGGCCTCTCTAACCATGCTGGTGCTTAACCTCTATTACCCATAGAAGGCAAGCCGGACATGTCCGAAATAGACAAATTTACGACTGTTTTTCTGCGAGGTGAGAAGCTTTCCTAGTGATATAATCAGTATAGTTCCCAGGCCAAACCCAGAGACTTCCATCACCAGGTAATTCCCAAATTGTATCACAAATTTTGTCAAGGAACCACCGATCGTGACTGACGGTGATTATTCCGCCATCATATTCCATCAACGCCTCTTCAAGAGCCTCTTTTGCATCGGTATCAAGATGATTCGTGGGTTCGTCCAATAGTAACATGTTATTATCTTCAAGAAGTAATTTCAACAAAGCGATTCGTGCCCTCTCTCCACCACTTAATTTCTCAAGTTTAGTAGAAACCATATCTGAGGTAAATTGGAATTGCCCGAGCATTGCCCTGATGTCTCCATAATCCATCCGCGGTTTAAGATGCTGAATCTGCTCGATGGGTGTTAAATTAAAATTCAAAGATCGATGGTCTTGATGGAAGTATCCTGCCTCAACCCCTGGGCGGATATCGAGTTTTCCTGAGTCGAGTTTTAATTCACCAATAATTAAGCGCAATATACTGGTTTTTCCCGCACCGTTTGGGCCGACGATACCAATTTTTTGGCCTCGGCGAACACCTACTTCAAGCCCGTGTAAAATTGGCCTTTTCATCCCTTCAAATTGTAGGTGAGCCTTGTGAAAATCAAGAACTTCAAGGCTACTTTTTTCTGTTGCCTGCAAAGAGAAGTTCAAGTTTCTGCGTTGTTTTGGTTTAATCGATTTAAGCCATTTCAATTCGCGTTGAGCACGCATAATCATGAAGTGCTTTTGAGATATCGATTTGTCGAATTTATTATTTCTTTTCATCGACATCATGGCGCCTTTCAATCGCTTCAATTCCTTTGACGTTTTCTTAATTCGCTCATCCAAAGTTTGTAAGAATAATTCCTTTTGCTTTAGGAATGAAGAATAATTGCCAGGATATCCTTTGAGATGTGCATCTTGAATCTCTGCAACATTATTACAAACGCGGTCAAGGAAATACCTGTCGTGGCTAACTATAAGGAGAGCTCCTTGGTACCTTAAAAGGAATTTTTCTAACCAATCTAGAGTTTGAAAATCCAAGTGGTTAGTTGGCTCGTCAAGGAAAAGTAGGTCTATCTCGTTCAATCCTACCAATTGCCGAGCCAATGCTACCTTTGCTCGCTCCCCCCCTGACAAAGAGGTTAGTTGAACATCCATTTGGTGATGAGCAAGGTCGAGAGCCTTGAGAATTTCAGAAGCATGTCCTGCGACATCACCGCCGCCGGAACGTGCCATCAGGGCCTGTAATTCTTGGTAACGATCCATTGTCGGTTGCCAATTGCCATCATAAAATGAAGGATTGGCCATCTGTAATTCGATGCCTGCTATTTCATCTTCCAATTCTTTGAACTGGCGACCGCGTCGATTGAGCTCTTCACCTAGGGTTGCACTCTCATCAATATCTCTAATTTGTGTCAGATATGCAAGGCGTAATCCTGGAGCAAAATGAAGGTCTCCGAGGTCTTGATCTTGGTTTGAAATTGTACGCAGTAGTGTGGTTTTTCCTGCCCCATTATGGCCTACTACACCTATTCTATCGCCCTCATCAATTCGAAGGTTAACACCCTCAAGAATTGTCAAAGGGCCGAAGGTTCGGTGGATCTCCTCCAGCCGAACCAACTCTCGTACCATGGCTGGGCGGCCGACCACCTGTTCAAGTGTGATTCGGTCAAGATTGAAGTTGTTCAATTCGAGTTTGGTCAATTTTTTCCCATGCAAACTCGCCTTTCTCTGTAGTTGGTCGGCCGAAATGTCCGCCCGCTGCAGTAATCAGATATTGTGGGCGGCGCAAATCTAAGGCTCGAATAATTGCTGCTGGCTTAAAATCAAAAACTCGGCGGACTCGCTTGGCTAATTCTGAATTAGAAAATTTTCCTGTACCAAAAGCATCGACGAGCAAACTAACCGGTTCTGCGACTCCAATGACATAAGCGACTTGAATCTCAACACGGTCGGCAAGGTCAGCTGCAACTAGGTGTTTAGCTGCCCAACGAGCAAAATATGCTGCGGAACGATCAACTTTTGTTGGATCTTTGCCACTGAAAGCCCCGCCACCATGGCGGCCCATTCCCCCATATGTATCGACAACGATTTTGCGGCCGGTGATTCCTGCGTCCGAATAGGGCCCACCAGGGTCTGCAAACCTTCCAGTCCCATTTACGATTAGTCGATAATCATCAGGCAACCAATGGGATGGAATTGCATGCTCGACAACATGCTTGCGAATCTGTTCTGTAACGAATGCGTGCTCTGCTTCTTCATTACCACCAAATTTATCCTTTAACGCAGAATCATGTTGAACTGCAACAACAACTGTGTGAACTTTGTTAGGCTTACCAGATTCATCGTACTGAACGGTAACTTGGCTCTTCGCATCTGGGCGAATCCATTCAATCTCACCGTTGGCGACAATCATATCAATACGCCGACAAATTCGTTGGGCTAGTGCGGCGGGTAGAGGGAAATATCGGCCGCTCAACTCACCTCCAACCTCTGTTTCAGTACAGGCATAACCGAACATCATTCCTTGGTCGCCAGCACCTACAACATCATCGGATTGTCCATCAACGCCTTGTGCGATATTTGCAGATTGGGTTGTAATGTGAATTTGCACTTCACATAGTTCAGCAGAGGTTGCATCCATCCCTATTGCGTGAGAGGTGTAGCCAATTCGGGCAGCAGTATTACGAGCAATTGCTTCATAATCTGGCACTTTTCCTTCAAGACTAACCTCCCCTGCAAGAATGATTACTGCCTTCTCAGATTTGCCTTTGACAAGAGTTTCGACCGCTATCCGTGCTTGTGAATCGATAGTTAAGCAAGCGTCGACAATTGCATCAGAAATTGCATCACAGACTTTGTCAGGGTGCCCTGCGGCGACCGACTCGGATGTGAAAAGCGCTGCCATCGGACACTCGCGGCAGACTCTCCTTCAAAGGGTTTCATAGATAAAAACTAGAATTAATGCAACGATTCGTCAGATAATCGCAATATTCTTTCAAAAATAAAATCAAAACATTACGCACGGAACATTGAGAAACAAATCGTTTTCGCGATGGTTATGGTAAAGTCAGCCCAAGACAAGCCCGAGCCGATTTCTGGTGTCCAACCAATCAAAGTTCCTGAACGTGCGATAAACAACAAGCCTACCATCTACACTTTTGCAACTTGCCCATTTTCTTTGAAGGTTAAATCACTGTTAATATCACGGGGAATTGAGTTTGAAAACGTCGAGGTAGATCCAATGAAAAAAACTGAGTTAAAATGGTCTGATTGGACTGCAGTACCCGTATTTGTAGACTCGGACGGAACCCAAGTTAACAATTCAAATGATATTCTTCACTTTATCGATGAGAATCATGGGGGCTTGTTTCCACGCCATGGAGAAAATGATGCTCAAGATGAATGGATGGCTTTTTCAGACAATATTCTGGGCAAAAGTATCGTAGCCGTTATTTACCAAAATTATCGAACTTCGCTACATGCTCTCGACTATGTTACTAAGATAGACAAATTTAGATTAAAGGATCGAATTGTCAACAAATGGCTCGGCGCAATTGTCATGAAAATGGTCGGCCGCTCACGAGCAAAAATGTTTGAAGAACCACCACGACAAAACCTCTCGACCCAACTCAATTCGATGGCGACGGCGATTGATGGGAATTTCTTCGGCGGAAATTCACCTAATGGAGCAGATTATGCAAATTACGGAATTCTTCGCTCGATGCAAAGCCTGAATGGATTTGATATCGTTGAAAATCATCAAATTATTTGGCCTTGGTATTCTAGAATGCAATTGCATTCATCCCTATGATTTTTTTGTGATATTTATCTGAGTTGGAAATTCTTTTGTTAATCGAGATCGGCTAGCAATGTCGATCCAGCCGTAAATTTTAGTCAATTCTTTCTCGACTTCTATATCAATTACCAAAGCATCTCGATGTACCCTGGCTACCAGAGCTGCTAACTCAATTTCACTCGTTTCTTCGGGATGAATAATATTCACCTGGACAGGTGGGCCATGAAGTTGAGTTAGAATTGCTGAACGTAATTCTTCAATCCCTCCACCTGAAATTACACTGACTGGAATTGCTTCGAATGGACTGTAATAGTGTACGATTTCTTTTGCTTCCTGTAATTGCTCGGCTGTACATAGATCGGTTTTAGTCAAAACAACAATTGTATTCGGGCTAGAACCCGCTTTGACTCGCCCCGAAACTTCACGGCTTGAAGTTGCGAGTTTTCTACGAATTTCTTCGGGTTCATCAGATGCGTCGACTAAAAGCAACAACATATCGCAAGACAACGATTCTTGCAATGTTGCAGAAAATGAATCAAGCAATTCTGCTGGAACATTATCGATGAAACCGATTGTATCGACCATTAAAATCCGAGGTTTATTTTCCATACGGCCAACCGTAGTTTCCAAGGTTGAGAAAACTTGATCTCGAATTAGAACCGCTTTTCCAGAGAGAGCATTAAACAAACTTGACTTTCCCACATTAGTATAACCGGCCAAACCGACTGTCAATGCTCCTGAACGGCTTCGTTGTCGACGCCTCTCGCTCATCGATGCATCGAGTTTGGATAAACGACGACGCAATCGAGTTATTTCGTGCCCAACCGCTTTCATGATACTGTTCCAACCCGTTTGGCCACCTGCTCCGTAACCAAGGCGGTCACCCATCGTTTCTCGGTTCGTCAATTCTCGTAGAACACTTCTGTCTGCGAGTAATCTGGCAATTCTGACTTGAATTCTCGCTTCAGCTGACGAAGCGTGTCGAGTAAATAATTCAAGCAATAATCTTACTCGATCCCAGGTTTCAATCATTAGAACATCATTGATATTAACTAATTGACTCGATTTGAGATTGTCGTGAATCAATACCAAATCGACTCGATGCCAACGATGTCCGGGGCCAGACATCTCCATTTCTTCAGCAATTTCTTGTAATTTTCCTGAGCCTAGATATGTCCTAGGATTCGATTTTCCGCGCTGGGTAATCATATCAACAATTTCGATACCCAATGTCGAAGCAAGAGACTCGTATTCACTGGTATTGTCATTTCGAGAAAGCAGAATAGCACGGCGACCGGCGTGCGCAGTTTGAGAACGGGAAGAGTCCATCCCACCCATGCCTGCGAGCAAAGGAACATCTGGCACTGGGTCGCCATTCACGTTGATGGGTCGTGCGCAGCAAAGATATGCATTCGGGTGCTCGGCGCTCCATGCCTTCGGTTTCTACGACCTTCGTCTGGTCCGGCTCTCGATCACGAGCTGAGGCGTTATTGGCTGGAATCTCAGCCGATGATCCCGAATCTTTTGATGCGAAAATTATCGATGTTGGCAACGGAACGGAATTGCGAATCACAGTAGTCGGAACTTCACTCAAAACCGTTAGAATGACGATGGATGATTTGCTAGCATGCCTTTCTGCGGCAGATTCCGGACTAGATGCTATCGATGATTCTTAAGCAGTTTTGCAGCAGCTCGTCCTGTTTCTATAGCAGCATCACTCAATACCGATTCTGAAATTACGTGAGCACCGGCTAATACGATGCCATTATCGATGTATTGAGCACCATCAACACGTTGTTCCAGCTCACAAGGATGCAACAATATTGAAGCGGTTGAACGGCGCAAAGTAGACAATTTTCTCCAACCAGAACAACGAGAGTCGAGGAAATTTTTGATTTCTTCAAGAGCTTCTTCACCATCTTTTTTCAGATGTACTGCATGAATTATTGCACACTCATCTGAATGACGATTTTCAGGAATCCTTCCTTCACTCGAAACATCAATTGCAATTATTCCAGAAATTGGTTCATAAAGTCCTGAATAGGGTCGCATCATCTTACCTTCAATCGCGACATCGAGCGCGGCGACCATGTGTGGCGTACACGATTCTAGGTCACTCACATTCAATCCAGCATTTTCTAACAGTCGAACGGTGTCAAATGGCGAGGCAGCAATAACGATATAATCACATTCAATGGTATTACCTTCCACTGTTACCGAAATTACTCTACCTTTTTGCAAATTTATCGATTCTACTGTCGATTCGATTTCATAAACCACTCCCAATTGATTCGCGGCTGCGACTAATCTTCCAACCAAGCCAGTCCAGCCGCCATATGGAATTACAAATTCACGAGGGGGTTTGAGTTTTGAATAAGGGCGCATTTCGGTTAATGCTGAAAGCCCACTATCTCTTGTTTGACCGATTGTAAAAAAATCATCACTCCTCCATTTAGGCCCTAAAACTCGCGGCGCACGCAATTTGCGAAGAAATTGATAGAATGCGCCACGTCGATGCAATAGATGTAAACCAGGGTCGAGAACCCACTCTCTAGATTCTCGTATTCGAACGCAGCCTCCCAAACTTTTCCGTGATTCAACAAGTAGTACCTCATCACCATCAGCGGCTAGTTGAATAGCGGCACTAAGACCAGCCAATCCGCCGCCGATAACCACGGTTCGCATCGTTTTGGCACATGAGGTGGGGCAAATGACATTTCGTGTGGTTGAAGTGTGAAGTTCGGCACGCCCAAGTGTGGCTCGATTGCCTCATGACAGGTCCGACCTGCTATTTTCGCAAGGTTCTGTGACGGAGTTATTTCAAGTTTCAATCGATCGTTGGGTGGATGCAATGATGGCTGACGAGCGCGGTGGCGGAGAAGCCGTTTCCACTGTCGTAATCGCTAGAATAATCACAAAACAAGATGGGGTTCTTTGTGGAATTCCTGTCATTGAGAGATTGTTAGAGCGTCATTGTCAAGCAGTAATAGCTGATTGGAATTTTTCTGAAGGAGAATCGATATCTATTGGAAACTCGATCGTAGAATTGCATGGAGATTCAGCAGAAATTCTGAGAATCGAGCGTACGGCGCTGAATGTTCTCGGCAGAATGTCAGGAATCGCTTCATTTACTGCAAATTGGGTCTCAAAAGTCGATGGTATCGCCATCGCCTGCACGAGAAAAACCGAATGGGGGCTCCTCGACAAATGGGCTGTACATATTGGTGGGGGATTGACGCATAGATTGGATCGTTCCGATGCGATAATGCTGAAAGAAAACGACTTCGCTGCTCAACAAGAACGAGATGGTATTGATATGACAAAATCAACTAACATGATTGAAAATATTGACTTAGATTTGAATGCTCATTTTACAGTCGTCGAAGTCGATGATGAAAAGATGGCTATTGAAGTCGCTACGATTTGGAAGCATAGACAAATAGATCGTAATGGTTCTGAAAGAGTTGTACTATTACTCGACAATATGGGGCCGGAACTTGCAAAAAAATGTGTACAATCTCTCGAACGATTATCTCTTGATGATTGGTGCATCCTTGAAGGATCGGGAGGAGTTAATTACGAATCCTTGCAAAATTGGTCTACGAGTGGTGTCGATTTGGTCTCAACAAGTGCCATCAATAGAGGCGTAGCTCCACTCGATTTATCGATGCTAATAATAACGGAGGACATGTGATGGCTGATATTCCCACTAGCCATCCTCGCAGAGCTTCTTTACTCAGCCGACAAAGGTTAGTAGATGCAGCAAAATTAGGCCTTCTCGCAGATTCAGCATTGATTGCTCATGGGCGAGGTGAGGCTTTTGACTATCTCCTCAATGAAAGGACTTGTGATTCCGCTCGCACTGCCATTCGTGAAGTTGCTGCTCGACTTCAAGCAGCCGAACACCCAGTAATATCAATAAACGGAAACACGGCCGTGCTCGCTGGAAAATCATTGATTAGAGTAGCTGCAATTCTCGGTTGTCCCATCGAAGTCAACATATATTATCGAACTCCTGAACGAATTGAAAATTTACTTGTATTATTAAAAAATCAAAGACAAGAAATCTCTGAAGAAATAGCGCCCAAAAAATTCTCTGGGAATTGGAAATCTAAAGTTGAAGCTGTAAAAATTCTCGGTGCGATTTCTGATGGGCGCATCCTCGGCCTTGAAGGCCCACGTTCATTGTGTTCTGCAGATGGAATCGGATCTGCAGATGTTATTCTCGTACCTCTAGAAGATGGAGATCGTTGTGAAGCGTTGATCGCGTTAGGTAAACAAGTTCTCGTCATCGACCTAAATCCCTTGTCGAGAACGGCCCGACAAGCTACGGTTACAATTGTCGATGAAGTAAGCCGAGCCTCTAGCTTATTATTTTCGTATATCGTTGAAGAAAAATCAAATCCCACTGATTGGGACAATGACGTGGTTTTGAAAGATGCACTAGAAGTGATGGCACAATCGGTAAAACGAATCTAAAATTATATTCAAAATTCAGCGCGAAGTAATTTTTCACATCGTTCTGCAATCGCATCGCCGACCTCGGAAGTTGAAGCATTTCCACCGAGATCGTAAGTCACACTACCACCTTCTTTGAAATGTTCTTCAATTGCCTGCATCAATATATCTGCGCACCTGTCCATATCTGAATCATGATGCCTATATCCAAGTGCTTCAAACATCAGCTGAACAGAGGAAAGAGTCGCAATCGGATTGACCACATTTTTGCCTGCATACTTTGGTGAAGAACCGTGAACCGGCTCAAATAACATATGATTTGGTCCTAGATTTGCACTACCTGCCATGCCCATACCTCCCTGTAAAACAGAAGCTAGATCAGTTGCGATATCACCAAACATATTTGGTAATACAACGACATCCAACTGCTCAGGATTACGGACTAACCACATCGTGAATGCATCGATATATGCTTCATCAATTTCAATTTCAGGATTTTCAGCTGCGATTTCATGGAAAATTTCTCTGAACAGCCTGCAACCTCTAGTGACATTGGATTTGTCAACACAAGTAATTTTCTGGGATTTACCTAATTTTCGTTGGCGGTGTTGAGCCAAATTAAACGCGAACTTGATTACTCTCTCACTACCCTTTCGCGAAATCGGACGAGCGTCCCACTTGACTTCTCCCTCTAAACCAGGGAAACTCTCAATCACCATCTGTTTGTCTGTCTCACCGATAGCACGCTGAGACATTCTTCGCAAAAGAGCGTGATAAAGCCCTTCTGTATTTTCACGAACCATGACCATGTCAACTTGCTCCGAATCCCAAACCTGTTTGTGGACTCCGTGAATTTTGTGTTTAACACCCGGGAATAATTTGACTGGCCTGACATTTGCGAATAAATTCAGCCCTGAACGAAGACCGAGAATGACTTGTCCACCAGCGAGATCACCATTGGGTAGGCGAGCACCGGGCCAGCCAATTGCACCGAGAAGTATTGCATCAGAATTGTCTCGACAGTGTTCAAATGACCCATCAGGCCATTCTTTTCCTGTTTCAAGATAATATTCTCCACCACACGGAATGGTAGTAATATTGAAGGATGCTGGACTAAATTTTTCGAAAACTGCGATAATTTTAGCAGCCTCGGCAATGACTTCTTTTCCAGTCCCGTCGCCGGGTAACACAGTCAGCCGATATTCGCCCATGTTTCATCGACAACTGCTATTCCTCTTTCAATCCCACTATTGCCCCCCTTCGACAATTCTCAAAGCGATACTTGATAGACATCCACCACGAATAAGTACAGCATGGACCACCCTGTGGAGGATGGAGGTGAAAGCCCAAGAATAGATGTTCGAGCATTGCCGGAGTCTGTAGCACAACTCTGGGAGACGATGCTTCGGCTCGATCCTACTTGGAATATTGCAGCTTGGCTCGACGAGCGCGCGACCGAAGAATTGCAGCTAGTAGAAGGACAGCTTGGCAGAGAAAGACTTCGATTAGAACAGCGATTACACCGTATCGAGACCCTCGCTAAACGATTGAAACGACAACGAGAGGTTTCCGATATCTCAAATTGGGGAGATCCACATCAAAAGAATCTGTTCGATGTTTACGAACCTGAAACTATGGAAATTGTAAATTCGGCGAAAGAATGTGAATCACAAGATATAGATTCACCTGCTGTAGATTTCAATGCCTTCGGCGTCGGCGACGACCCCCTCCTCGCTATTGTCGCCGAGCACATCATGAGTATGATTGAAACAGCTTACTCCGAAGGCCCAGAACCAATCCATTTCGACACACTGATGGACGAACTTGACCAAATTGGAATTCGCGCAGATGAGGTAGAAGAGGCAGTTCAATGGCTATTACAAAGAGAGATGATTATTGAAATTGGGCAGGATTACTTCGGATTAGACATCTAGAATTCTAAGACAATTTGAGATTTTCAGTAGCCGACTCATTGAAAGAGGATGCCCCTGTCGCGGGGGCGTATTCCATGGTTAGTGACGCATCTGGATGGTACGCCCGGCTTGACCGCGAGTGTTCCGATAGGATTGAACAGTTAGAGACTTGGATTTCATCATGGGAAGAAGCAACCCGACACGGCATTCCAATCGCAGCGACTTTGCCTAATTTTTGGCCAACTCTTCCAGCGGGATTACTTTCTGATCCGGGTGCAGTTCTCGACCATCTACTTGCGCGATATGAAGCAGAAAGTGATGGTCGTTCCCCGCGGGGCGCTTATGCAACTCCCGCTAAATTTGCTGAATCTATCCTCGCTGATGAATTGAAAAATTCTCGTGCAAATACAAAGAAAGCACCTCTACCTACCCTTACACTCTCTGCACTTCCTCCAGGCTTCCATGCCTATGCACAACAATTTAACCAAAATGTTTCAGATGAGTTAGACGAAGATTGCGATGATAACTGTGATGGCTTACAAACTCGAACTGGAATTCCTATTCCTTTCGCCGACCCATCCGTAGGCGCTGGAGTTTTTCCAGCTCGCTTATTCAGAATTCATACAGAGCGGAGTGATAAATTCACAGATGAGGAAAGAAAGCAAGATACGCTTGACTTATTGAATGGATTGCAATTACTCGACGGTTCAGAAGTTGCAGTAAAATGTGCAAGACATCGGCTTCTTATCGCCCTCTGCCGATGTGGCCTAGTAGATCTCGATGGTGATGGTGATGAAAGTAAAATTGGTCGAAAAGATGCGGAAATTATTCTAAAAAACGCAGTACAAACTGGCGATGCACTACGAGGAGAGTGGCCGTGGACTGAAAAACCGGGCTTGCTAGTTTGTCGGCCACCTTGGTTACGAATCAAAGACCGGTTCAGAGGCCACCCCGATGGAAGTAATTTACGAAAAGAATTGTCACGACAACTTAGAAACACTGCTGAAAAAGATGGGACTCGGCGCTTTTCAACACTTCGCGGCAATGTAAATCTCTACAGATTATTCCTTGAAAGAGGTATGCAATTGGTTCGAGATGAAGGTCGTGTGAGAATGATAGTTCCCGATTCCTTACTACGTGAAAAAAGCTCTATTCCACTCAGAAAGCTAATGATTGAAAGTAATCAATGGACCACTTCGTGGTCATTCCCTGAAAATCAAAGAGTATTTCCTGGTGTAACTCAAGGTGTTTTGGTTCTCAGTATTACTACCGGCGGATCTACTCAGACGATGAAAAGCTTCGGGCCCCTTGAAGCTACTGAAATTTCAACTCAATCTGGGCTCAAAACAAAGGCGCCCTTTATGGAATTGACACGCCCCTCATGGACTGTATGGACCCGTGGTACATGGGCTGTTCCTCGAATGCCAAGAGATCCCTATGAACGCCGACGAGTCATTCGCGCAATCGAAGATTTGGCGAATAAACCAAGATTGTCCGAAGATAGTAATTGGCTTAATCCATCGGGCAAGCCAATTCGTGTTCGCGTCGGTGAAATCGATCAGACAAATTGGTCTGACGACATCAGCGAATGGGCTCTCGGCGCCCGTGGTGTGCCATTCATTCGTGGAACACATTTCCGAACAAAAGGAAGTGAAATCAGCATCAATCATCCAGCGTACAATTCAAAAATTAACTCCGAATCTCCAGAACGTGCTCACGCCCGTTGGACCGGCCCGATTAAACCGCGAGGTCAACCGAGGCTCGCATGCCAAGCGATTGTTAATGCTCAACTTGAGCGAAGACTGAGGTGGGCCGTTGTTCCGCAAGATTGTGTCCTCGGTAATTCCGTTAACTTCCTTGAATTACCGGTCGAAGTATTAGACAAACTCGCTGAAAAACACGGTTCTGTTGGCAAAGGATTGCTTTGGTTAGCTGCACACCTAAATTCAGAAATGCTCGATCTTTGGTCAAGAGCATGGGCTGCGAACAACAACGTGAATAATTACGAAATCGAAAGTTTGCCGTTTCCCCAGCCTCGAGAAATTCGTTCGATTTCAACTTAATTCCGAATTCCGGAAAATATTTTGTATAGTTCCGGAATTTGTTTTCCAGTATATGATTATTTGAATTCTTAATTACCAAAGTCATTAATACTCAATCTTATCATCGAGTAATCGTCTTACGCTCCGGCGTTGGGCATTGTAGGGTTAAAAATGGGAATAGAGCCAAAAATCGGCATTACCGGCCTTCCAAGGTCAGGGAAATCTGCGGTGCTTGAGAAAGTCATCAAAATGGTTACCGAGGAGCGAAAGCATAACCTTGGCCGTGGATATACCGATGTTATTGGGGGCGTATTGACAGAGGCGATTATAGAAGATGGTGAACGTGTTGGTTATGCATGTGTAAATATTAGAACTGGCGAGAAAGGAACTATTGCACATCGGGAATTCGATACCCGAATTCGAATTCTTGGTTATGGAATAAACCCATCTGAACTCGATCGTGTCGCTGTTCCAGCGATTTTAGACGCGCTCGAAGAATGCGAAATTTTAGTTATTGACGAAGTTGGTAAATTTACTGTCGAAAGTGAAGGCTTCGTCGCAGCAGTTCGTGAAGCTCTGAAATATGACAAGCCGACCCTTCTTACTTTACACAAGAAAAGTCGTCATCCTTTACTTCAAGATATTCGTCGACGTGATGATGGTCGTGTTCTCGAAGTCACGCCAGTTAATCGTGCATTATTACCCTATAAAATTCATAAATTGCTCACTTGATTCCAATCGCTCGCTCGGGCAACTTGATGCATTCCCCTCTTCTGCGACTTACTAATGGATTCCCCAGCGAGCCGTGCTCAACGTGTTTTAATCGGCATTGCCCTCCCTCTCTATCTCCTAACTGCATTAGCTATCGTAGAAGGACGCGTCATCATTTTTGGTTGTGATTTAGTAGTTTGTCCGAATGCAGACAATGGTGCATTATTTATCCCTACCTTGGCCTTTCTAACTACAATTGCATATCTTTACATGCATTTCACTCGCAATAAAGAACTGGAATTCGCTCGTCTCGATAAATGGATCAGCCGCGAATCAGAAGAAGATATGCGCATACGACTCAGAGCGGAGCAAGCAGAGGCGAGTGGAGAAAGTCTAGGAACTGGCTGGGCGACTATGGAACAAAAACACCTCGAAACACGTCTTGAAGAAGAGGAATGAAGACAGAAAACTTGACTCTCTGATGTCGATTCGTATGGTTGGATATTAGTATGAGTGAAGTTCCAGATGGATTGATTTACACAAAAGACCATGAGTGGATTCGAGTTATTGATGATGAAATTATTATTGGAATTACTGATTATGCACAACATGCATTGACCGATGTTGTATGGGTTGAATTGCCCGAAATAGGTGTTGATGTAGAAATGATGGAATCCTTTGCAAGCGTTGAATCGGTCAAGTCAGTCAGCGAAATTTATGCACCAGTTTCAGGTCAAGTTATAACTGCAAATGAAGGTTTAGAAGATGCTCCTGAAACGATTAACACCGATCCTTATGGAGATGGATGGATTTGTCGAATGTCAATTACAAATGTTGAAGAATTATCTACTCATTTAGATGCAGCTGGATATACGGCTCTCATCGGTGAATAAGAATGAGTAATATGCGAGAAATTTCGATTTATATCGATGGTTCTTGCGAGGAAAATCGCAATGTTACAGCGAATACACTAGCCGGTTGGGGGTTTTGTGTAGTCATCGGCGATACTGGCCTTGGAAAGGGCCAGGGTGAAATTACAACAGAACGTAATGGGGTCGTCGTCACCGATTCTTCCATCGAGGGATTTATCGGCGCGGAAGTTGGGTCGAATAATACAGCAGAATTGTCAGCAATGTTCCATGGATTACGTTGGTTATTGGCCCAAGGCGGAGAAGAATCGGCTGTCATTCGTGGAGATTCAACCTATGCTCTGAACGTCGGTTCGAGAATCTGGAAGGCTAAAGCTAACCGTCAATTGGCGTTGACAGTACAGAAATTATGGGATGAAGTTTCACAGTTGCGACAACTTTCACAGGAGCATGTTCGGGCTCATCGCGGTCATCGTTGGAATGAGCGAGCAGATCATCTCGCATTTCGGGCCATGAGTGGAGAGGATGCTCTTCCACTACAGTTTTGGAAGCCAGGTATGAGATGATTAATCATCGGCTAAAATGCCGATGCTCAAAATTACATAAATCGAATGGATTAGCATAAGCAGGCCAATCAAGAGTAAAATCAGTGCAGTTGGATTGGGCAAAGGAAAGTTGTATTGACCAATAAAATAAGCCATGATAATCACAAAAAGGCTCACTGTAAATTCTTTTTTTGATGATTTCGCAGGGTTATCCCATTGATCGAGCCAAGGGACGAGACCTTTTCTATCAAAGGTGAAGCGATACCATGCAACATATAGAAGAAATAAGCCTGCCATGCCCAAAACGCCTAACGTGAATGTTTCTGAACCCCAAGGTTGAGAGAAACTGATTTTTGTGATTAAGGTATTCAACAAAAGAACGAATCCTAACACTGCGTGAAAGCGCCACTCAACTTGACTGGAGACACTCACGGCTAGACCAGAAGGCACTCACGCTTGAAATCGCCGACAAAGAATAGTTCATCATGAGTTTACTACACGCAATCATGTGAAGCTTTACTTGGCTTGGGCTATCTCTTCCGAAAACGACCCTGTCTGTCTTCATCGTAGATATGATGTCTTAGCCTCACTAAGCCATAAGGAGGGATTGACATGTATGGAGTGAATTTTGGCAATGTTTTAGCGGCTGCAACCCGTATTGAGGGAATCGTTGCCCACACACCAGTCCTCACTTCCCCTATACTCGATTCTCTTGCGGGGCGACGGCTTTTCTTCAAGTGTGAAAACCTACAACATGTAAGTGCGTTCAAATTTAGAGGAGCGAGTAACGCTGTTGCACTTCTCGGTTCTAATGCACAAAACGGAGTATGTACTCACAGCAGTGGCAACCATGCTCAAGCCCTAGCTCTCGCTGCAAAACAAAATGGCATTCCAGCTTACATAGTCATGCCTGAAAACGCCCCTAAAGTCAAGATTGCTGGGGTTCGAAATCACGGTGCAGAAATTACCTTCTGTGAACCTACTCTTGCAGCTCGTGAAAATACGGCTGCAGCCGTAATAGAACGTACCGGCGCTTCCTTCATTCACCCCTATGACAATCAGCACGTTATTGCTGGCCAAGGTACAGCAGCCCTCGAATTAATTGCTGAAAGTGGCCCATTCGACGCCCTAATCACTCCCGTCGGAGGAGGCGGTCTACTTTCTGGAACTTGTATCACAACCCGAGCCTTACTGCCAGAAACTCGAATCTTTGGCGCTGAACCCACTGGTGCAGATGATGCGGCACAATCTCTCGCCGCCGGTGAGCTGATTCCCCAGACCTGCCCCAATACAATCTGTGATGGCCTGTTGACGAGTCTTTGTGATCTAACATTCAAGATTCTCAATGATCATGTCGAACAAATCATCACCGTAACCGATGATGATGTTCTAGCAGCCATGAAACTTATTCAACAACACCTAGACATGGTTGTTGAACCAAGTAGCGCAACGGTTCTCGCAGCAATTCTTAATGAGAATTTCCGCGCACTGCGCGGCATTGACTCTATCGGGTTAATACTCTCGGGCGGTAATCTTGACACCTCAACGCTGCCACCCTGAAAAAAAGAAATTGGAGCACAGGCCGGGATTTGCACCCAGGTACATGGATTTGCAGTCCACTGCATAACTACTCTGCCACCCGTGCGGGTAAGGTGAGCGACCGAAGTCCTCTCTTTGAATATTCTCAACCGAATTAGAAACTTTTCAGAATAGGATGTCCGGATATATTGATGGTGGTTAAGCGCCCCCTATACTCCATGCCTAAGATTTCCACACGCTATGATGGCCTCGGCGTTGGGTTCGCCCCATACCTGCAGCCACCCGGGCCCGAAGTTGTTCGATGGACAGTTGGCGAACCTGGGTTCGATACCCCAAAGGAAATTGTCGAAACTGCGATTGCTGAATTAGAAGCAGGGAATACAAAATACAATCGATGCCAGGGCTCCGTTGCCCTCTGTCAAGCAGTTACAGAATATTTATCGAAACATCATGATATAGAAACAACTCCTGAAAATGTCGTCGTAACGCCGGGCGCAAAACAAGCCTTACTCTATTCATTCATGATTACTACGATGCCCGGTGACGAAGCTATTCTCCTCGCACCGTGTTGGGCATCATACGAATCAATGCTCGAAATCATCGGTGCCATTCCAGTAAATGTACCTGTTCGCAAAGATAATTTTCATCCAGATTTTGATGCTATTCGTGCTGCAATTACCAACAAAACAAAAATGATTTTGCTCAATTCCCCGTGTAATCCAACCGGTGCGGTTTTCACTCCAGAAGAAATTGCAGAAATTGTCGAAATTGCTGTTGAGCATGATCTTTGGATTGTCTCTGACGAAATTTACGCCCGCCTGAACTGGACTGATTACCCCCATGTTTCTCCAGCAAGCATCCCAGGAGGGGCTGAACGTACTCTAATTGTCAACGGATGGTCGAAGTCATGGGCAATGACTGGAATGCGAATTGGATTCCTTACCGGTCCGACCGCTGCTATGAAAGCAGCCATCAAAACTCAATCGAATTCAGCATCACATATTCCTACATTCATGATGGAAGCAGCTCGTGTTGCGCTTTCGTGCGATGATTCAGTAGAGATGTTTAATGTTGAATATCAAAAACGTGGAAAAATACTGAAAGATGGTTTGGCCGAAATACCAGGATTACGCGTAGGAGATTTCGAAGGAGCGTTCTATGCCTTCGTCGATGTAACTGGAACAGGTATGACCGATACAGAATTTGCAGACGGCGCTATGGAGGCTGGTGTGCAATTGATTCCGGCTTCATTAATTTCAGAAGGAGAGGGGTTCGTTCGAATTTCTTATGCAGCTGATGAAGAAGTAATTTACGAAGGATTACGGCGTCTGAAGTCTTGGTTACTCTGAGAACATTTGAAATCAGATTTCATCAGGCAGGCTCTGTTAGGACGGTTTTCAAATGACCAGTGCGCACGGCAAACATGTCTACATTGACTATATTGGTTACTACCGTAACGAAATTCATACCGGTGAATGGATGCTGTCTATAATGGAAAAAGCGGTCGAACTCGCAGGAGTTCGCCATGTCCATTCGCACGTCGTCGAATTTGACGGCAGCCTCAGCCCAACCGGTTTCGCAGCCGTAATTCTCCTCGACGAAAGTCATGTAAGTGCTCATTGTTATTATGAACAAGGATGGTTGGCATTGGATGCTTTCACTTGTGGTGGAGGAGATCCGAATGTAATAGCCGATTATATCGACGAAGCTTTACAATCAGAAATGCCCAAAATCACTCAGATGAGGAGAGATTGTGTCAAACGATTTCTTCACGATGATATTAAAAAATAAGAGGTGAAAAAATGAATGTTCGTGAATTTATCAAAGAACATTACAAACACTTCAATGCCGGTGTATTGGCAGATTGTTCAGAATCTCTGAGAGATTTTTTGGAAAATAATGGTCGATTGATGGTAACCCTCGCGGGTGCGATGTCGACCGCTGAAATAGGCAGATCTTTAGCCCCTGCAATTAAATCTCAAAAGGTCCATGCGATCTGTTGTACTGGGGCAAATTTAGAAGAAGATTTGTTTAATTTAGTCGCTCAATCATCATATAAAAAAATTCGTGATTGGCGAAGTTGGACTGCTGAACAAGACAAGGAATTGCAAGAACAAGGATTCAATCGGATTACAGATATTGCAATTCCTGAAGAGGAAGCGATTCGGGTAATCGAGAAGCCGCTTCTCGAATTATGGCAAGATGCTGAAGCTGCAGGCGATCGGAGATTTCCTCATGAATACCTCTACGATTTATTGCTCCATGGAAATTTGGAATTTGATGCGGATCCAAACAATTCTTGGCTTTTGGCAGCGGCTGATGCGAACTTGCCAATTTTTGTTCCTGGCTGGGAGGATTCAACTCTAGGAAATATTTTTGCTAGCAAAGTTATCGATTTGACCCTTGCTTCTTCCGATATTGTCAAGGGAGGATTGCAAGCGATGTTAGCCCTCTCAGACTGGTATAGAGAAGATGACTCGCCTACTGGTCTTTTGCAAGTTGGCGGAGGAATTGCAGGAGATTTTGCAATATGTGTAGTTCCTATGCTCCGCCAAGATGTAATGCTAGACGTTCCTCTTTGGTCATGGTTCGCTCAAATATCTGAGTCTAGACCTTCATACGGCGGGTATTCAGGTGCCCCACCGAATGAAAAAATAAGTTGGGAAAAATTAGCAGTGGATACACCCAAATTTGTGATTGAATCCGATGCTACAATAGTCCTCCCCCTCTTACTCGCAAGTTTAGAAAATGAAACATGATGTGTCGACATGTCAAATATATTTGATGAATAATGGAGTGGCAGAACACTTTCCCGACGTGCTCCCTTCCGTCATCCGTGGAAGAGCGGGATGCCCTGCCAGTTTACGGCACGTCGGCGCACAAAATTACGTCGATAATAGTCGGTGCATGCGTTATCCTAGCTGGGCTCACCGGAGTGTTCCTCTACTCCGTAGTGAAAGAAGCCATAGATTCCAACGAAGAAGATGTCAAAGAGGACTTTGAGAATAGTAGGCCCGTAAATTGGCCAAATTCTACCTATGTTGTCGACGATATAGAAACTCTTTCTGACTTTGGATATAGAAAAATCGACACAGTCGCTCACGCTAATGCTGGGGACTTTATTGAGTTCAGATTTAATGATCTGGGATATGAGGTGGAAGTTCAAGAATTCGTCACCGAACTTTGTGATGATTGTCGGAATTATATCGCAACTATAGAGGGGCAAGATCCAGACTCCTGGATAGTAGTCGGAGGACACTATGATGCTATTTGTTACAGTCAACAAATTGTCATTGGCATAGAGTATCCTGGTTGCACTTCTGAAGGAGCCTATGACGACGCTACCGGCACAGCCTCAGTACTCGAACTCGCACGTTTGATGATGGAGTGGCAGTCTGAATTATCTGAATGGCAGTCAATTCAGGGAACTCCGCAAATAGACATCAGACCAAAACACAGCTGGAAGTTCGCAGTTTGGGACTACGAGGAGTGGCAGGGTAGCGGATCACCAGAGGGTGCAGGGTATGGGAGTGAGACCTTTGTCACTACTCTTCCTGAGGGAGTAGAAATAGCGACTTACATCAATCTCGACATGTACGGCCTGAACTGGCCTGTCGAAACTCAGTTGATCAGCCAACTCAGCGGCTGTGACGAGGACTACTTCCATCTCTATCTGTTCACCTCGCCGGTCGACGACTGGTCGTATTATGAGGATCGAGGATTGAATGTGACCGATGAGATGAGGGAGCAGGCAGTAGCGCTACAGGACAGGCTGGGAATGGTGTTGTATGAGCAACTGGAGTACCCGACGGAATGGGTCGTGGTTCTCGACGACACCAAAGGCAATTCAGACCACTACAACTTCATCTCGCGAGGCTGGCCAGCAACATGGTTCCGCGGCATGCACGAGTTCCTTCAGGAAGAGGACGACACTTGCGAGCAATCTCCTAAACACGCCCCAACAGACAGGGTAGATATTCTGTACAGTCTTGCCGGCGGCCGCGAAGGCCTTGAGGCAGGAATGCACACAGGGCTCGATGCTCTGGCCTTGCTGATGTGGTTCGACATCACTGGAAAATCCAACTAAAATAAGTTTGAATAATCGCTACACTGCTCTGATATTCTCAATAATTGATTGTATTTTGCAGTACGATCAGACCGGGCTGGTGCACCGGTTTTGATTTGCCCCGCATTAGTTCCAACTGCAACATCTGAAATTGTCGTATCACTCGTTTCACCTGAACGATGAGAAATGATTGTTCCAAATTCGGCTTGCTTCGCCATTTCAATTACTCGCAACGTTTCACTAACTGTTCCTATTTGATTGAGTTTGATTAGAATTGAATTAGACGCTCCCTCTTCGATTCCTCTTTTGAATCGTTGTGGATTTGTCACATATAGATCATCACCTACGACTTGGCATCGATGGCCTTCGCGACTGGTAAATTCAATCCATGATTCCCAATCGTCCTCACCAAATGGATCCTCCATAGATATGATTGGATAATGATCAAGCCAACTTGAATATAATCTACCTAGTTCTGAACCTGAAATCACTTTTCCATCAATATGGTAACCATCATCTTCACAGAACTCTTGTGCTGCTACATCGAGTGCGATTGAGATTTGAGTGCCCGGGGCATACCCTGCATTGTTAATCGCATCAACTAAGTATCGCAATCCCTCTTCATTTCGAGGGAGATTTGGTGCGAAACCACCTTCATCACCTACCCCTCCAAGCAACCCTTCATCCTTCAGAACGCCCTTCAAAGCATGATAAATTTCTGTTCCCGCACGGAATGCATCAGAGAAGGAATTGAAACCATGTGGCACGACCATGAATTCTTGAACATCGACATTCGACACCGCATGCGCACCGCCATTGAGAATATTCATCATCGGTACGGGTAATGTCGTTTTTTCACCATTGGCTATGTGAGCCCATAACGGTTCACCTGCAACCTCTGCCGCTGCACGCAAGCAAGCCACTGATGCTCCTAGCATAGCATTAGCTCCGAGATTACCCTTGTTTTTCGTCCCATCTAGGGCGACCATCGCTGTATCGAGGGCTTCTTGATCGTTAACATTTAATCCTACCAATAAATTGCGGATGGCGCCGTTGGTATTAGCGACGGCTGTATCAACCCCTTTTCCTGCCCAAATAGGTCCACCATCACGTAACTCAACGGCCTCATGACTTCCCGTGCTAGCACCGGAAGGAACGCCAGCACGACCGCGCAGTACCCCATCAACATAGCAATCGACCTCGATCGTGGGGTTGCCTCTCGAATCAAGAATCATGCGGCCAATAATGTCGGTGATGACACCACTCATTGATGAGGCCAAGGCGAGCCCCTTTCTGATGGTTGCGCTCATTGTGCTTGCTCACGCATTCAGCCAACTCAACCATCGAGATACTCGATGTTGAATTTCTGGTATCTCCATTTCAGACCTACAACACTTTTCCCAACAGAGTTGTTCTTCAGATGGAGAAATTGAAAATAACTCGGCTCTGAAAATTATTCCATCATCTTGCGGGCCATCATTGCGCTTATCATCAATGAAACAATGTAACAAATGCTTAGGATAATGATGCATCTTTCCAGCTGTGGGACAACATAGCATTACACTCTTTTCGAGGAAAAGAAGTGAGGAACCATCATCAGCATCAACCTCATGGCCGAGTATTTTGCAACTCGATAACAACGAAGCCACATCAATATTGTACCACTGTGCATAAGAACGTGATAGCCCTAAGTTTGATACATCATCAAGATATTCTTGAATTCGCAGATGAGCTACCGCCTCTTCCCCCGTCATAGTCACTGAAATGTCGGCGACCCATATGAATGCGACTTTTACAAATAATTCCACAATACTACGGATTCCGGAAAAATGCATGACTATTTTTCCTCACAAGGCATGAGTAAGATACAAAAGGAGAATGGTTTCGGAATAATTCATGATAGAAGTGGATTCCCTTGATAGGAGTATTTTGAGCGTTTTGAGAAACTCATCTAGATCACCATTTGTAGAGATTGCAAAACAAGTTGGAGTAACTGAAAGAACGGTTCGCACCCGTATGCGACGGCTCGAAGAAGAAGGAATTATTCGCGGTTATACAATACGTGAAGCAGGTATTGGCCTAACAGCCTTAGTGCGCCTAAAGGTGGGGCCTGGAACAGAAATTGGAACACTCGCAGGAGAATATGCGACCTGGAATGGTGTAGAATGTATTTACGAAATTAGTGGAGACGCAGATTTGGTTGCTGTCATTCACATCGATGATACAATTGCCCTCAGAACATTACTCGATAAGATGTGGCTTGCAGCCCCTGGTGAAATTACTTCAACTCAAACTGAGTTGGTTCTCGAACAATATTGATTGTTTTTCTAATGGGTATTATTTCCATTTAACCGAACAGCCAATACTTTCTGTTCTCTGATTAGTTATTGCCTCTCCTTTGGCCAAAGAACTGATTGCATCAGAAAGCTCTGCGGTGGTTGCATGAGATGGATCACGAGGCGAGTCATCCATTCTGCCACGATAAACTACTCTTCCTTCGGCGTTTATCAAATAAAATTCAGGGGTTCTTTCAGCGCCGTAAGCAGTAGCGATTTCTTGGGTTTTATCATGTAAATATGGGTATGACATTCCTTTCATGGCTCGTTTAACCATATTATCCCAAGAATCAGATTCATAATTCACCGGGTCATTTGAGTTTATTCCAACAAATCCAATGCCATTTGCTCTCGCCTTAACTGCCATCCCCTCAATTCTAGCTTCTGATCCAACCACATATGGACAATGGTTGCAAGTGAATGTTACAATGGCACCTTTCTCACCCATGGCCTCTGCTAACGTCATCAATTCTTTTCCAGAATTTGGATTGGCATTCGACAAAGAAAAGTTTGCAGCAAAATCTCCGGGTTCAAGGCTGATAGGGGGTGACATTGCCTCGTGCTGTGTAAATAGGTGATTCAATCCTTTGGCAGGAAAGTTACACCTGTTTTGGCTTCATTGGAGCATTCCTGAAGCCTTCGGCGTGCCAATCGGTGTTCAGGGTCGACATCGAGAACTTTTCTCCAAGCAGAGACTGCCTCAGCATCCCCTTCTTCATGCAAAATTGCTGCACTTCTCAATCTAGCATCAAGATGTCGTGGATCATATTTTGCTGCTGCATCAAAATCAGCACGAGCTGCATCGATGCGCCCAAATTCAAGGTATAGAAGGCCGCGTTGATACCAAGCATCAGAATGTTGGGGGTCGATTCTGATAGCTTCGTTTAGGGGTTTTTCTGCTTGTTCGGCTCGATTCATTGCGATCAGACAGGTTCCCTGATGGATGAGTGCCATAGTATGATTCGGGTCTTTTTCAATCAGTCGGCGTAATTCAGATTCAGCTGCAATCCAATCGCCTAGATTCATCAGTATTTCTGCTCGACGCTGACGAGCGATATTCAGGTCTGGTGCTCGCTCGACAAGATCGTTAGCATCATCTAGCGCAGAGGCGAGGTCGTTGTGCAGAAGAGCTGCAGAACAACGATTTAATCGAGCACGGATGTGGCTTGGATCCATCGAGAGAACTTTCGAAAAGGAGGTCTGCGCTTCAACAACCCTGCCTTGTCGAGCAGCAATCAGACCGCGAATATATGGAATGGATGTGTGATGTTGTAGGTTTGTTGCAGCTTCTGCAACGAGTGAAGTTGCTTGAGCAAGGTCACCTATATCAATGCATAATAGTGCTTCTTCAAGAGGGATAGAAGGATGTTTAGGGATTAATCTTCTAGCACGAACGAGAGCAATTTCGGCCTCTTTAGTTGAGCCTTGGTAACGAAGAGCTCGGGATCTCCCCAACCATGCAAGGCCAGATTCCCTATCCCGCTCGATTGCAGCATCGAAGGAAACCATCGCATCGAGTAGGATCATATGGTCATGTTTTCCGGTTTTATCTCGATACTCATCTGCTGCCAATAGATGTAATCTACCTTCCATGACGTGAAGAGCAGCACAGTCCCAAGATTCCGCTGGCGCTGCTTCTAGAACTTGTCTTGACCAATCAACTGCTCCTGCTCTAAATAGGACAAGGCTAAGACGACCTCGTGCCTCAGAATCCAGCGGATTATCATCAACCCACTCTTCTAAAACAGCACGAGCCGCATCGAGTTTACCTTCATTTTCAAGTATTTCAGATTCGAGCAAAACACCATATTCACCGAGCGCAACAGCACGCCGTACAGCTTGTAGGGCTTCTTTTGTTCTGCCTTCTCCGGCAGCCAATAATTTTGCCTTGAGCAACCAAGCATCGGCATTGAGTGCGTCTTGTTCAATCGCGGCCTCAATGGTCTCCAGGGCTACACTAATCTCTCCAAGTAGCATCAATTTAGCTGATTTCTCGACCAGCCCCTCAGTGGTTGTTGGGTTGTCTAATCGGGGGTCGGTCGCTTTTCTTGCCTGATGTGCGCGCTCAGCAATATCTGTTACTTCAGACAAATTTCCTTCAATTTCAAATTCTTCGCCCAATCCTTCTAGTCGGCGAAGATTACGAGTTTGACGATCATCACCCAAACCAAGTAAGAGAACTGCTTGTTCCTTGAGAACCTCGACATTGTCCGGTTCGATTGCTAACAATCTCTCAAGCGTGCGATCAAGAGTATCAACATCACCCTGCTCTCGTTGAATTGTTGCCAATGAATGTAGAGGAGATGGGTCTTCGGCAGCAATCGAATGGGCTCTACGATAGAAATCAGTTGCTCGGGTCTTTTTTCCAGATTCATGTAACAGTTCACCGATTCTACGGAGTTCATCTCCGTTCAATTCCAAATCTTCAGCAAGCATTTCTGCTTCATTCAATATCGCATCAAATCGCAAAACTAAAGGAATGATTCCTGGCAGCATTACCTTTTCACCTTCCTCATCGGCCTCGCCGAGATAATTATTGAGGATTGATTTGGCCGCATGTGTGGCTATCGCACAGGATTCGCTGGAACTAACCGTGACCCCTTGCTCGAATAACAGAGTTTCGGCTGATTCTAGAGAACGATGAACCTGAAGTAATTCTTGAACTTCTGGTGTTTCGCCTAATACTGTATCAACACCTCTTGAAAGAAGATCAAGACGTCGAGATGTGTCGGTCAAATTCCCTTCTAAATTGCCAAGTTTAGTCGCCATTTTTCCTCTTTGATGTAGAACCGATTGGTGGCGAAGCCAAAGGGTGAGCAAAGCGATGCCTAGTAATCCATACAAAGACAGAATGCCAATGGTCGCCTGCTCCATTCATCTTGAGCGGAACTGAGGGACTTTTGATGGCTTCTACTGTTGAACTGGCTAACGCTGCTGTTTAGAGGCGGGACATAGTCCCGCCGAAACAATTGGGTTTTCATATCAGAAATCTGTTACTGAATAAGCTTGAACACCAGATTTTCTAGTGATTTTTCCCACTGAGGAGCCGATTACATTTTCGATACCCGCTCCAGAGGCAAGTGTGAAGATTCGATCAGTAACCTTTCCTGCGAAAACTAATCCGACAGCACCCTCGGATTCAGATAAACTACTCTCGAGTGCACTCGCACCAATTGGTTCAGACCCTGAGCCATCTTCTGAAACGATTATCGCTTGATTGCGTTTTAATCCTTCAAGCATGGTTGCCCATTCTTTGACACCTTCGGGAGCTTCAAGTAATTCTTCACCACGCCCTACTGCCGCATCATCTTCCTTAGCTAATTCTGATTGAATTCGAGAAGTTACTTTTCCTGCAGTTTCTTTTTGATTCAAACACTTAGTGATGACTTTACCTTCAAGGTGTTCGACCTCACGACTGACGGGGGCAAATGTAACATGCGTTAGTGATTTGCCAAGTTTTCCACTCAGTTCCATCAGTAAAAGTCGTCCGCCACGATCACCATCAAGGAATGCAGTTACTACTGATTTCTTTGATGCAATATCAATGAGTTCAGGATTAATTCCTGAACCCATGGTAGCGATTGCATTTTTTATTCCAAACTTCAATAGTTGGCGAACATCGTTTCGTCCTTCGACGATAATTATCGCGTCACTATCCTTGACGCTTGGGCCTGCGGTCATTCCTGAGATATCTTTCTCTGAATCCAGTGTTAGGACGGCTCGAACCTCATCTAAGATATTCCTCGACTCATCTTGTCCAGAGTTTACCATTTCGAGCAACAATGTTTTTGCTCTATCGATGACGTTTACGCGCTTAGCAGATACTATGTTTTCGATTGATTTAATTTTGATTACGGCTTTGCATGGACCGATTCGATCAATCGTTTCAAGTGCTGCACCGATTACTGCGGTACTGACTTGATCGATCGAAGACGATAGTTGAATCTCTCCCTGAACCTTTCCTTTATTCTGATTCAGCGAGACATCTACGTGCCCGATACGTCCTGTTCGTTGCAATTTTCGTAATTGCAATTGATCGCCAAGCAAACCTTCGGTTTGACCGAATATTGCTCCGACGACATCCTTTCGTGCGACGGTTCCGTCGCAACGAATAGTTGCGTGAATTATGTATTTTCCTTCTTTTGACATTATTATTTTCTCCTTCGGTTCTCGGCCCCACTTTCGGGGCCTCGTACCCTTTTTCGCCTAATCGGCGCTGGGTTAGAATGGGCGCGAAACGCCCTCGAGTGTGGCAGATTACCATGATGAACGGGGATATGTCCCCTTCATGAAGGCTCCTATTTCATCATAGGTTCTAGAAATGATTGGCCAATACTCAGGGGATAGGCATTAAGATAGGGGGCTGAGAAGGCTGAATATGGTCGAGGCGTCCTCTGATCGATTGGCTATTTTTCGGGGTGTGGCAAGCCTAGCTCTACACGATGGAAATCTTTCAGGTGGTGAAAAGCGATTGTTGACAAAATTGGCTCATTCTCTACGATTGAAGAAAGAAGAACCGGGTTTGGCATACGAATCGATCATCAATGATGGTGAATTGCCTAAAGGAGAAAAAATCAACCAGAATGAGAAGCGTTTGATCTATGAACAAATTCTCGAATCATTTCTAATTCATACCGACAGATCTGATGAGGCAATTCAAATGATTGCCTATCTTCGATTGGTTTTCGAAATAGAAGAATCTGAACATCGGGCGATTATTCGAAGCCTCGACCGGCAATTGGAAGAAATCGTACATCGTACGGTTCTCGAAACTGTTCGTTATGAAATGAAAGATTCAATGGAACGGTTTTCGGAAATCGTCGATCAAATTCGTCTTCAAAAATGAGGATTATTGAATGTCTGCTGAAAATCTAGATGATTTTCTAGCAAGCCAACCCTCCAGTGTTCACCGCTCAGCAAGAAAGCTTGCAAGAACTGCTCGCCAAGCATACCCCATTGGTGTTCCTGCATTAATTATGAAATCCAATACAGACCGATTGACCACTTCTTCTGGTTATTCTTTCATCCTAGGAACGCCCGATGATTTGCTTAGGCGCTTAGCTTCATGGTTACTGACAAATGCAGTTGAATCACAGGCGATTTTACTAATATTAATTAAAAAATTATGGAAGAGGCACGGACGAGAAGATATCGCTCTAGCTAGTATATTGCTAGCAAATATCGATCATTCGGTCCTTTCGATTGAACCCTGGGTAACCTTCGAAAATATAATTCATAAAAAAGAGCCGCTAGATGGTTTATTGCTCTGTATTGAAGAATTACTTCGTGCTGAACACCAACTTCCAAGCACCGACTTATACCTCGATTGGCTAGAATCTGATTCGATTAATAATTACCTAGCCATATTGATTTGTCATGCTGGAATGGTTCGTGGTGTTTTACCTGAAAAAGAGGTCATTAAACAAATTGAATTAGTTGAAATCCCAGGTGGTGATTCGATTTTAAGTCGAATAAAATCAAGATTGATAGAAAAAATAGCGTAGCACTCATGGATGATGAGGCCAGCGGCACAATATGGTCGAGCGACTCTTGCCGTCGGATGATCCGATTGCCGAAGAGGTGCTCGAGTGGACCATCAAGCGAGATACCCAAGATATTACTCAATTGATGCGATGGATGGAGGGGGCTGAAATTCGCCGAGATCGGCAAGTATTGCTAAATCGAGCATTGGACTTGATGGATGAAATTCAACATGCCCTCAATCGGCTTGGCGAACTGAGGTAATCAAATGCGTTCCCTACTTCTCGCCGGCGGCCGATCATCTCGCATGGGCAAGGACAAGGCCCTAATCAAAATCGATGGCATTGCGATGATTCAAAGGGTTGCGCAAGCCTTGGCCGAAGCTGGAAGAGAGCCGATTCGAATCGCTGTATCAACGCCCGAGAAAATTGAAGAATATTCAAAAGAAATCGACTCATCATTAGAAGTTGAATGGGTTTTGGATGGTGAGCAATACGCTGGGCCTGTTGATGCAATACTCGAATCATTAAACGATCCACTGTGCGCAAATATCGACTCCATCCAACTCGCAACCGTCGATGTCCCATGGATTGACCATGAGGTGTTTTGGGGTTTAGAAAAATCTCTCTCAGAAAATGATGTTTTGGCAATGCCAGCTGACCCAGAACGAGCACATCCACTACTTTCTTTAATTCGACCAACTGAGCTTTTGAAATTGCTTGAAGATTGGAAAGGAACGCCACTTCACCAGACGTTTGCAAATTACCCTCATACATTATTGATGATAGATTCCGCGACTTTACGAAATGTCAACCAACCAAGTGATCTCGATTAAAATTGAATTTTTCCCGAACACAAATCATCGATAATTTGAGGATATAATTTGTGTTCGATAATTTTGATTCTATTTTGCAAATCACTAAGCGTATCAGTAGGAAGCACCTCTACCATCTCCGAAGCCAAAATTTGTCCTGAGTCGACGCCTTCATCGACAAGATGTACTGTACAACCACTCACGGTAGCACCATCTGCAAGAGCATCTCTATGAGCGTGGGCCCCTGGATATTTTGGAAGTAGTGACGGGTGAATATTAACCAATCTGCCCTTCCATTTTTTCACAAAATTTGGAGTTAATATTCTCATATAGCCGCTTAATACAATTAATTCTACATCGTATTCTACTAATTTTACTTCAATTTCCTCTTCATGAGATAAGCGCCTGAGAGATTTGTCTGAAATATTGGGCAACCGGATCCCAACAAAAGTCACATCATTCTCTTCACAAAAAACTTGGCCGCCAGCATTTGGATCTTCAGAGATTACCAATACCGTGTTGTGAAGTCGGGGAGTTTCGGCCTGAAATTTGAGAAGGGCTGCCAATCCTGAACCCCCGCCAGAAATGAATACGGCGATGCGCAATGGCTCATTTCCTGACCCAACTCTTGGAAGAGTGTACGGCAGAGGCATGTCCGTGCGTGATGGATGAAGGGTTTGAGAATTGGGGGGGAGAAGTGGTCCGGCTTTCCACTCAATTTATGTTTGAAAGGCCACGCAACCGATTTGTGAAGACCTTGCGAACCATCGACGAAATAGTCGAGAAATATGCACGTCAAACCACACCATTACGTAGAAAATTGTACGTTGGAATTGGGATAATATTCGTTATTTGTGCCATCATTGGCATTTGGATTCCGGGGTGGCCGACAGTTTCTTGGATGGTTCCTGCAGCATATCTATTCAGTATTTCAGATGAGAAATTATTTCGTTGGTCACTGACAAACAAAATGTTCGGAGCAAAATTATCTGAATATTATGCGAATGGTAAATCACTTCCAAAACATGCAAAACAAGGGATTATCGCACTTATCACATTAATGTCGGCATTATCGATCTACATCACTGATGTCAGCGGAGATCCAGGTTATGGGCAGGTAACAATTGCAGTCATATGGGCCATGGGAATTTGGTGGATTGCGAGAAAGGTTCCTACTCGTGACGAAGATTGATGTTGTCTCTTACGAGTCTGACCATACTAAATACGACCGGTCGGCGCAGCGCGAATAAGGTGCCACGATGGTTTCATTCTATGACTTAGGAATTGGTTCGTCTTTAGTGCGCGCTCTAAATCGCGAAGGTATTATCGAACCCTTTGAAGTTCAGTGCGAAACCATTCCTGATGCTTTGCTTGGAAGAGATGTTTGCTGTCGAGCACCTACAGGATCTGGAAAAACACTGGCTTTCGGATTACCGATGCTAGCACGAACTCCACAAGCTGAATCAAAACGACCCACTGCGCTGATATTAACCCCTACCCGAGAATTAGCAGAACAAATTCGTAAAGTATTGAATCCACTTGCTCAATCAATTGAACTTGAAACCCTCTCAGTCTATGGAGGAACATCATATGGTAAACAATTCCGTGCTCTCGAAAATGGCGTAGACATTCTCGTCGCTTGCCCTGGGCGATTACTCGACTTGCTCGATAGAAACGCCCTAAGCCTCAACGATGTTGGAATCGTTGTTATCGATGAAGCTGATAGAATGGCAGACATGGGCTTCATGAAGCCTGTTAGTAAGATTCTCGATGCTTGCGGAAAAAATCGCCAAACCGTATTATTCAGCGCAACTCTTGATGACGAAGTTGCTGTATTAATCAAAAAATATCTCAACGAACCGGTTCATATTGGGGTTGGTGCAAAAGAAATTAGTATCGACAGTATGCGACATGTTTTTTGGAAGACTGACAGTGGTGGAAAAACCACCCTCTCGGCTGAGATTGTCAAGCGTTATGGTCGAACTATACTCTTCTGTAGAACTCGTCGTGGTGTCGAGCGTGTCGGAAAGCAAATGAAAGCTGAACGACTCGATTGTTCGACGCTTCACGGAGGATTAAACCAACGGCAAAGAGATGCGGCGATGGCTCGTTTCAAGAAAGGACAATCTTCAGTTCTAATCGCAACAGATGTTGCCGCCAGAGGTATAGATATCGAGGGGATAACATGTGTTATCCATTTCGACCCGCCTGAAAATGGCAAGGCATACAAACACCGAAGTGGAAGAACCGCTAGAGCAGGAAAGCGGGGTGTAGTTATCTCATTAGTACAAAAATCCCAACAAAGAGCGGTAAATCGTATACAGAAAGAAGTCGGAATAAAACGACGCTATACCGAACCGAATATCGATATTTTGGAAGAGCAAGAAAGTGATCGCAAAGATGAACCCGATATCGAAAATTCATCTCAAGAAAAGAGCGGACCACGCGCCCATAGTTTTGAATGGAAGAACCAGAGGAAAGGAAAAAACGCTAATAAAAAACGCCCTGATAATAAAGGCGGCAGAAATTCACGAAAGCGAAATGGAAAGCGGCCTGAGAAAGAAAAGCCTTGGGAAAAGAATAAGCGATATAACTCGAATAAAAAAGCCAGTGTTAAAGATTCTGAAAAAAGTGGAAAAAAGAAGAAAAAGCACTTTGGAAATAGGCCACAAAAAGAGGATAAGCCTAAGCACCAGAGAAGAAATAGAAAGGGAAGGCGCGCTCATGCCGGAAATAAACCACAGCGTCAATGAAGGAAAAGGCGCTGCCCAGTAAACAGCATCGACATCTTATGCTCGTCAGCAGCATCGATACATTCCTGATCTCTCATCGAACCGCCTGGTTGAACAACAGTAGTAACCCCGATTTCGTGTGCGGCATCAATGCCGTCGCGGAATGGAAAAAATGCATCTGAAACCATCATTGAGCCAATTGCCCTCTTGCCTGCACGCCGAGCAGCGATCCTAACCGCTTCAACACGACTTGTTTGGCCAGGGCCAATACCTACTGTTGCAAAACCCGTTTCGGACTGAGCAACTAATACGATAGAGTTGGATTTGACCTCTGAGAGAACTGTTGAGCCAAAACTGGCTAAAGCAACAAGATTTGCGTCGGTTTTTAATTGAGTCACACATTTTACCGAATCCCAATCAATGCTTGGTGGCCCTTGAATTTGGGCCACCCAACCTCCATCAATTTGGCGTATTCTAACCTCGTCTTCTCGTGGTAAGAATTCTGGAATTGTTAACATCCTACGATTCTTTTTTGCCGAGAGAATTCTGAGCGCTTCATCATCATAACCGGGAGCAATGATGCATTCGAGAAAATGGCTGCCAATTGCTTCAGCTGTGGCTTTTTCGACGATACTTGTGAACGCAATTACACATCCAAAAGCAGATTCAGGATCACTCGCTAAAGCATTAGTCCAAGCTCCGACTTGGGTTGAATCGACTGCAGCACCGCATGGATTGGAGTGCTTGATTACTACGCAGGAATGGCTTCGTTCTTGATCTACATCGCGCAATAATCCACGAGCAATTCGTAAAGCTCCATCCAAGTCAAGATAATTATTGAAAGATAATTCCTTACCACCGTGTTGAATGGCAGAAGCTAGACCTTTGGGGCCACTTGAAGACGATGCGGGATAAAATGCGGCGGGTTGATGTGGATTTTCACCATATCGTAATTCGGTCCCGAGTTCACTCGCAACATGTATCCGGTTTGGAACTTCACCACCAATAAATCTCGATTCTAACTCATTGCTTACCGCCGCGTCATATGCGGCGGTGCATTGGTAGGCTGCAAGAGCGAGGGCTCGGCGTGAGTCGATATCTATAGCGGATGGTTTTCCATCTGCAGAAGAAAGGGTTTTCATGATCTTGTCGTATTGTTTAGAATTAGTCAATACCAAACAGTCTTTGTGGTTTTTTGCTGCACTTCGTATCATCGTAGGACCACCGATATCTATCATTTCGATTAATTCGGCAAGTTTGGCGGGAGGATCTTTTGCAGCAACATCTTCGAAAGGATAGAGATTAACGCACACCAAATCAATGGTTCCGTAGCCTAATTGTGCTAGCGTTTCCATATCGTCAGCTCGCTCGCGACGCACCAAAATTCCTCCATGAATCGCCGGATGGAGGGTTTTAACCCGGCCATCAAAACATTCTGGGTGGCCGGTTGCATCGCTTACATCGATGACTTCGATGCCTGATTCACGTAATTTTCGACTCGTTCCACCGGTGGAAAGAATCTCCCATCCCATGTTTGATAGTGATTTGGCGAGTTCGACAATTCCATCTTTGTGGAAGACGCTAAGCAGGGCGCGGGGTGCTGCCATATCACGACGAAGCGGCATGCGGTTTGAAGAGTTCGTTATCGGCAGTTTCAATCGCCACGAGCAGAAATAACTTGATCTATTCTCAACATACTAATCGCCGTCTCGGTTGCAGATTGCAAAGATTCCTCTATTACTGAAAAAGGATGCCAAACACCGATTACTTCACCTACATCACCATCGATTGTAATTCCCTGAAACGCCGAATTACTATTTGTCGCCGATCTGAGTTCAAGAATACGATCAAGCGGCTCGCCGCCTGAGTTTTCGACTAGGGTGGCAGGAATTGTCTCAAGAGCGCGGGAAAAAGCATCCATTGCAAGGCGCCCTCGGCCAGGTTCACTTTCACTCGCATTACGTATTGCCTGAGCAATTCGCGCATGAATTGCACCAGCTCCAGGCAAAACGGAGTTTTCTTCAATAGCTGCCGAAGTGGCTCGCAGCCCATCGTGTATCCCTCGAATTATTTCATCAGTACCTAAATCTCCCGAGCCACCCACCTCGATAGTTAGAACTCGTGGATTTGTGCAATTATCAATGCGAATAATGTCCTCAACCATGTCGCTGGCTTCGCGGCGTTCCCAAATCAAGGAACCACAAATACCCACATCTGATGGTTGAATATCCATCACCGAATCGAGTATATTTGCTCCAGTAGCATCCGCTGAATTGTTGACTTCTGATGAATCCAGTTCACCGATTACAAGAATTTCTGAATCAGCCAATAGGTGAAGAATATCTCTATCGATTTCACCGCCACAAAGAATAATTTTTGCGCCACTAGCGATTAGCAGGTCTGCAATCTCTCTCTTTCTATCTCGCTCAGCATCAACAAAAGCATCGAGTTGAACTGCTGAGTTAATCTGAATCTCAGCATCGCGGGACATTTTGCGAATTTTCAAATCGCCAGAAATTACAGCGACTTTTGCGTCAAATAATTTGTTTGGAAAATTTTCCATCAAAACTCGCCGACGAAAAGCAACACCCCTAATTAGACGAGAATCCCCCAGTCCTGCAGAATTAGATTTGAACATAGCAACATGTTCAGCACGAGGAATATTACGGGATTTAGAAAGTATAGTTAAGGCCTCGGCAATCAATTCTGAAAATAGGTCGAGGGCCCCTTCGGCCGCCTTTCCCGTAAGAGAGGTTTGAGCAACTCCAAGTAAACGCTTGGAAGATGCTTTTTGCATATCATTTTCCATTTGATCACAAGCTATTTTGAAGGATTTTCGGTAACCTTCAACAAGAGTTAGGGGGTGTAGACCTTTTCGCAATAATGTGTTTGCCTCTTGAAGAAGTGAACCACAGAGCAACATTGTAGTCGTCACGCCATCACCACAATTTTCTTCTTGTGAATTCGCCATCGCTACCATCATTTTTGCAGCAGGATGTTTGACCAACAACTCCGCTACAATCTTCGCACCGTCGTTGGTGATTGCAGTATTTCCATCGGTTTTGTAAAGCATTTTATCTAAACCACGCGGACCAAATGTTGGCTTCAACAAGTCCGCGAAAACGCGAGCAGCGGTAATTAATTTCTCTTGCACATCCGTGCCGCTCGTAACTGAGGTTTGCTCTGGCACGATTACCACTTGAGGCCTGCCTGCATCCTCGCTCATCAAAGCGTTCGACCCAAAGGGCCGTCATGAATCCTTTGAGTCGTTAAATTAGCATTTATTCACACCCGATGGGCGAAATGCTATCCCGTAATCGCCGAGGCGAGAAGCATGAAGGGGCATGTATTGACGGTTGCAATATGCCTTTTCATGGTTAGTTTCAGCCCATTTTTTTTACAAACCTCTGCACAACCATCAATTCTTCCTAGTATCACTTTCAACTGTTTAGAAGATTCAGTCGAAATTGGAATTGACTCGCCCTTAGTGACTTGTGAAATTGAAAATCCAACTCAATATGTAGAAAAAATCGAACTTACTTCTGAATCTGACATTAATTTGGCTCATCCCGAAGAGATTACTGTGGGCCCTGGTGAATCGCAGCAATTCATGATTGCGATAGATAGTACTAGTGCGATAAATTATGGAGATTATGAAGCAAATATTTCGGCAAAGGTTGTCGAAGCAAATGATATCGCAGTGAGTTTGATTACATCTACTGAAAGTGACTCTTTCATCATCACAATTCCAGAAATATTGGATTGTGAAGTTACCATGGGGCAGGGCGGGGGAACGATTGAAACGGGAGAAATTGTCATTTTCTCTGCAACATACCGGTGTGATGGAAACCGAGATGGAGTGGTGGTTAATGCACATCTCGAGCTTTTCGAACACGGAGGATCGTCACCAAATTGGCCTGCGGGTTTTATCGATAAATCGCCCCCTTGTGATTTAACTGTAAACAATGGCGATGGAGTTGCTTCTTGCCAATTCACACTTGAGACCCCGGATGACATTTCTTCCGAATGGAAAGGTTGTATGATAATCCTTGACGATACCGTACGCACCACAGATTCTTGTAATCAAAACACCAAATTACAATTAACAGTGAAACCAAAATCGACAGGACTAGGAATTGAGCTGGGTGGCAATGATTCTATTATCGAACAATTGGGACTTACCAAAGAACAATTGCCAATTATTGGCGGCGCCATAGGATTGGTTTTATTGATCGGCATTGGGTTAGTGATTTTTCGACGAAAAAACCGTGAAGAAGAATATGAATAGTGACGTCTGGGCGCCTCATTCAAGTACGAGAATAAGCCAACGGATTAAGATTGTTGAGACCGCTGCAAGTCCAATAGATTCGTTGCTTGGAAAGTTGAAAGAGGTCGTGAAAACATAGTACTGGGCGGCGGTTAATGCAAGGAAAACCGCGATGCTCTTGAGGGTTGATACATCCCAAGGAGATTGAGAAATAATATGGTGGCGATTATTGATAATTTTGCAAGTAAGGCAAACTAAGCCTAGGACGATTAGGTGACCTATCAACCAACCAAGGCTGCTTCCAAATGCACCGACAATCATATCTTGAAAACCACATAGAACAAATGATGCTATGTCAATCATGAATCCACGACTGGCTTCAAGTTCTTCAATACACTTAATTCAACCATTGCCTATAATATTGTAATTTGTATTTGAATAAATTCCTAATCAACAGGGAAATGAAGAACCGATATGCCTTAGCGTGTCATCTCTACGAAACCATGTGAGTGATTTGCGCCCCAAGCTACTCGTTGTCAAAGCGGCAATGAATGTAAATGGTGGGGCGGCTAGAGATTTGCTTAGAAATTTACCAGAGATTGCGAAATTTTTCCACGTCAAATTTGCTTGCCTGAACATCCTTGATTCACAAAAAATATTTCTCCAGAATCATGGAATTACTGTAATTGTTCCCGAAGTGCAATGGATTGCGAAAGGCGGCCTATTCAATGAGATCACTGCGGGTCAAGAACGCAGTTCCGCTAAAGCATGGAGAGAAAATACCTCGGTTCACGATGCAATTGAATGGGCTGATATTATACATTTAACAGGAGGGAATGGTTCAATGGAATTTCCACAACTTGTGCCTTCAACTAAGCCAATGCATTTGCATTTTTTAGAATCTAAACCTGGACTTCATGATGATATCAGCCACCTAAAACCTGATGGAAAGGGACGATGGAAACCTACTCTAATGCATTTTCTGCAAATTTTACAACGAAAGAGGATTGAGAAATCTTTTAATTTATTCAAAAATAATTCTCAATGGGCAGTTTCTGCAAATTCAAAGTTTTCTGCTGCTAATTTATTTAGGATTTATCAAATCAGAGGAGATTTTCTCTACCCCTCAGTGGATCTTTCTGAATTTTCTAGGGATTACTCCGACCGTGAAATCCTTGCTTTTAACGAGTTAAATTTGCCACCGAGTGGCTCATATCTAGTCACGGTCGGTAGAATTTCTCGCTTCAAAGGAATTTATGAAGCCGTTGAGCATATCAGAAATTCTGGGCTCGCATTAGTTGTTATCGGCGGTGGAAATAGCAGAGAAAATGAATCGTTAATATCGTTTGGAAAAAAAATAGGAGTAAATATTAATGTTCTTTCAGATATTGATTCTGAAGCCATGCGCGCTGTTCTAAGGAATTCTATCGCTGTTATTGGACTGGCTCACGGAGAAGCATTTGGATTAACTCCCATCGAAGCAATGGCGATTGGTATACCACCGATATTTGTCGATGAGGGGGGTTATCGAGAAACAATAATTGACGGGGAAAATGGTCGGCTAATTTCGCGTCACGATCTTAGTGAATGGAAGAAAGCATTTGAACAAGCACAAGATATAGAAATTCGAACTCGGTGGTCAAATTCAGGCCTACAAAGGATTGCTAAATTAGGACTAAGCCCCGAAAATCATGCTGAAAGATTACAATCCAAGTTAAATTCCATGCTTTCGATGGAGGAGTCCTCTTGATTAATGAAATAATAAATCTAGAAAAGGTTGGAGAACTTCTTGAATTAGCCGATTATTCTGCATTATCAAAAATTGAGGTTCTTTCCGGTGGCTGGGCAAATTCAAATTATCTAGTAACATGCGACGATGAAAGAAAAGTCGTACTGAAAATTTGGCGAGAAAGAAGCCCTGATGCGGTTCAAAAAATGAATTCAAGCATAGAATGGATTGCAAAACACGGGGTATCTACCCCCACCCCACTCAAATTGAAAAATAATGAATACATGATCGTAGTCGATGGTTTTGCTTGGATTCTGATTCCATTTATCAATGCCCCATGGATCTCACAAGATACTGCTTCATTAAAATCACTCGGCATTGCCATTGCTGGCCTTCACGCCGTCCCTAATGCAGGACATTTTGGGACTTATTATACGATGGGAGTCGATATATGGCCGGAGCTTTTTGAACGCGCGGAATCTGAAAATAAATGGTCACCTTTCCTAAGAATGTTAGAAGAAGAATTAATCAAAAAAGATAAGAATATTCCAATAAATTTACCCAAAGGTGTGATTCATGGTGATTTATTTCAAGACAATATCCTAGGGCACCCCGGTGAAGTTTTAGCAATTATTGATTTTGAGGATATTTGTTATAACATTCTAGCAATCGATTTAGTTGTAGCATTCATCGGATGCTGCTGGATTGATGAAAAACCAGTAAAAGAGTTGTGGATTTCACTATTATCTGGCTATGAATCAGTACGCCCCCTCTCGTCAGAAGAAAGAGCTGCCTTGCCTGAATTATACCGGTACGCCAGCCTTTCAGTCGCTGCTTGGCGTTATCGAAAATTTATCTTAGATGAAGAAGATTCGGAACATGCTGACAGATATTTATTGATGATGAAAAGATTGGAAGAACCTGTTGGGTTTCTGACTGAATATCAATAATAAAGGAGAAAGGTATGGCAGTAATACATTCAATCAATGCTAATCCAAATGGCGGGGTGCCCAAACCTCGAATTAATTTGGCTCAACTCTGCTATAGTGGAGTCGAGGGCGATAAGCAGAACGATTTGCGTTACCACGGCGGTCCACTACGTGCAGTATGCCTATATTCTCTTGAAAAAATCAAGATGCTGCAAGCTGAAGGGCATCCGATTGATGTCGGCACAACTGGAGAAAATCTGACGATTAAAGACATAGATTGGGATTCGTTAGAGGCAGGAATGGAATTCTCTATCGGTGATGCTCTAATCGAATTGACCACCCGCGCTCCACCATGCAATATCATTAACGGTTCTTTCAGTGATCTAAATTCGAAGCGTATTTCTCATGAAGACAACCCTGGATGGTCACGTTGGTATGCAAAAGTTCTGACGGAAGGATTTGTAGAAGTTGGGGATTTGGTTATTCGAGGATGAAACATCGTTTCAAGAACGCGCTTAGTGGGTTCGCCATTCTGAAATAGGGATGGTCGCTCGCCCGGTTCAAAGCAGAGGTACCCGAGTGGTCAAAGGGGCTGGGATGAGGTCCCAGTGCGTAGTGCTTCGCAGGTTCAAATCCTGTCCTCTGCACCATCCTAACAACACCAGCGGTTACGGGACAATTTCAAAGAGCATTGCTTGGCTCTGGAGCCATGCGAGCCAGTGCTGTTCCAGTGATTCTGGTTGTTTTGGTGATGATTAGCCAGTCACTCGCAGTCATCTCCTACGCCGAATTAGAGAAAGGGGCTACGCATCTTGAAACAGACTATGGTGGGCCTATCGCATATACTGACGAACACACATATGCCACATTAGGAACTTCAGAAAGGAGCGCTACTTTGACTATGCCAGGAGGGCATGACTACGACAGGCCGCTGCCTCTCGTCGTGTCGCTGCACGGCTACAGCGGATGGGGGACACAAAACTCCGCCTACATGGGACTGTACGACAGTGTCCACGAAAATGAACACCTGTTACTATCTCCCGATGGTACAATGAACTGGTTCCTTCAGAGATGGTGGAACGCTACTGATAGCTGCTGCAACTTATACGATGATGAGGTAGATGATGTTGGGTACCTCCAGAACCTAATCGAGGAAGCAGTGCTGAACTACGGCGCTGACCCCGATGGAGTGGTTATCATGGGGCATTCCAATGGGGGCTTCATGTCACACCGGATGGCATGTGACTCAGGCGGTTCTATCAGATCAATAGTATCCCTCAACGGTGCTACCTGGGATGACTTCTCTTCCGACTGCCCGGACACGGGAAGGCCAGACATACTCCATGTCCACTCTACAGGAGACGGGGTAATCTACTACGACGGGGGTTCGATTTTAGGTAACGAATACCCCTCGGCTCTAGAGTCGGTTGACCATTGGGCAGACCGATCAGGATGCGACCTGTCCATGACGCTCCTTGGGAGCATCGACCTAATCAACTCAGATGGAATAAGCGAGACAGATTCATTCGAAAACCTCAACTGCTCAGATGACAACAGAGTAGCTCATTGGAGAATAAACAACGGCTCTCATCTCCCCTCTCTGAATGAGCCCGTATGGGCAGACCTGACTCTTTCTTGGGCCCTTTCGGGTTTTGTCAGAGACTCTGATGGAGACGGTTATCGAGACGACGCGGATGCCTTCGTGTACGACTCTGACGAGTGGGCGGATAACGATGAGGACGGAATTGGGGACAACGCAGACATAGATGATGATAATGATGGGTTGACCGACTCAGAAGAGGCAAATATCGGCACAAACCCACTCAATTGGGATACGGATGGTGATGACGTTTCTGACTTGACTGACTGCGACCCAATAAACGGAGAACTGTACACTGACACCGATTTAGACGGGGTATGTGATGAGGTGGATGAAGATGCAGATGGAGACAATTGGAACAACGACCAGGAATTCGATTGTCTTACTGATTGGTTGGATGTTAGCTCAGTACCATCTGATTTAGACAGCGATGGTGTTTGTGACGTGATGGATACTGATGATGATGGTGATGGGTACTTCGATGATTACGATTTGTTTCCCCTCGATGCTAGCGAATGGTCGGACAATGATGGGGATGGATTAGGAGACAATGCGGACACCGATGATGATAATGATGGTTGGTCTGACGATGATGAGTTATCATGCGGAACCAATCCCTGGGGACTCCCGGATCCAGAAGACATGGACGGAGATGGTGTGTGCGACTTCCTTGACCCTGATATCGATGGTGATGGGCATCCTAACGATGATGACCACTATCCCTTAGATTCCAGTGAATGGGCAGACACTGACGGTGATGGAGTAGGTGATAACGCGGACGCGTTTCCAAGTAACCCAAATGAGTGGTCTGACACAGACGAAGACGGAGTCGGCGACAACTCAGATGCTTTTCCAAACGATTCTAATGAAACATTGGACACTGACGAGGATGGAGTGGGAGACAACGCTGACGCATTTCCTAGCGACCAAAACGAGTGGTCCGATACTGATGGCGACGGAATCGGCGACAACTCAGACGCGTTTCCAAACGAGGCAAACGAATGGAGTGACTTGGACGGGGATGGAGTGGGGGACAATACCGACACCTTCCCAACAAACCCCCTAGAGTGGATAGACACCGACGGGGATGGCTTCGGAGACAACTCAGATGCTTTTCCGATGGACGGAGGGGAGTGGCTGGACACAGACGGAGACGGTGTAGGTAACAATGCAGACGCCTATCCTCTTGATTCTTCTAAGTGGGAGGAAGACCCTGATTACGCTATGATTGGGGTGGTAGTGGCGCTGGTTATGATTAGTGTCCTAGCGTACACAAGACAACGACATGATTGAGTGCATAGAGTGCTTTCGATAAACATGAACTGGGTCAGTCTAGTAGGAAAGGGATTGTTTAGCGGAGCCGTAATAGTGACAGCCAGCGAGATCGCAAAGAAGTCGGCGACCTTCGGAGCTCTAGTTGTCTCACTGCCGCTGGCGAGCATTATTGCCCTCACTTCCCTCTATCAAGAAACATCAGATGTTGAAAAAGTCGCAGATTTTGCTGAGGGAATTCTATGGCTGGTCTTGCCATCATTAATTTTATTTGTCACTTTGCCAATAATGTTGAGGAAAAATATTGAATTCGAAATTGCAATGGCAATTTCAATTATCTTAACAATTATCGCCTATGGTATCGGTATTTGGGCTGCACAAACTATTGGAAACATTTCTTGATTAATTATCATCAAATACTTCAATTTCGATATTACGTCGTATTAAATCAGTAAATTTTGACTTGTATTGTGTAGCTTTTACACTGTGATTATCAATCCAGTGGTAATTTCCTCCCCGTGGCTTTCCAAACAAAAGGGAATGAAATTTGAATCCTTTTTCATTAAGCCAAGCTTCGGTTACTTCTCTGTGCTCTTCGGTTCTTGCTGTAAAAAAACATATTTGATGGCCTTCATCGTACCAGCGATTGGTTGTTTCTAATGCATCTGGGTAGGCTTCAGCGGTCACCATTCTCTCGGGTTCTTCATTAGGAATGTCTTCACCTATCGTTCCATCTATATCGATGAGATAATTTTTTGTTTCTACAGAAAAAACAGGGCTCGCCCGCAATCCATTCTCATCCAATGCCTCTAAGAGCTCTTCCATAGATTATCGCGGACTGAGGCAATACATGAATAAGTAGGTTAGTACATCTCTTTATCTGCTATTTCTGGATGCCAGGGCGTTTTCTAATATTCATAGCGGAAAATAATTTCCGGATTCCGAATAGTTATGAATGGGAGGGCGGACGGCGATTCATGCCTGGCACCTTCGATCGGAGTCGTCGGTCCGCAGTCACCCGACGCGTATCAAAAAATTTCGATCATGCGCTCTCTAAATATTTCGGTGTCAACACTCCCGATGCGAAAGCAGGACAAGGGGCTCATGATGCCTATGTGGCTGCACTTCGTGCGCACGGAACTGAGGTCACAGTCCTTCCAGGACTTGATAATCACCCAGATTGTTGTTTCGTCGAAGATGTTGCCGTGATGGTTTGCGACAAGGCAATTATTCCCAAATTAGGGCATGAGTCTCGTGAAGGAGAACAGATGGCAATAATCGAATACTTGAGAGGGGGTTCTGAAATTATCCACATGAATTCCAATTGCACTTTAGATGGTGGTGATGTTATTTTCTTAGATGATCGTTATCTAATTGGCATCTCAACACGAACTAATCGAGCTGGAGCTGAATTCCTAGCGAAATACGTCAAAGAGGCTGGCTTTGAAGTTGAATTAATTGAAATCCCAGACTCAACCTTGCATCTAACAACCGTCTGTTCTTCTCCACGCCCAGGGACTCTTGTCGCCGCAGAAGGGCATCTTAGTATCAATCAAATAGGACACCTTGCTGAAGAAATAATTTGGGTGCCTAATTCTGAGACTTATGCTGCGAATACAATTGGATATCCTGAGGATAAGGTCATTATAGCGGCAGGATATTCAGCAACTCGACAATTATTACTCGACGCTGGATTCAACGTCACAACAGTTGACATGGATGCGATTCGTGAAGCAGATGGGTCCCTAACTTGCTTATCACAGTTCAATGCGTGAGCCCGTCGCATTCAACAGCAGTGAATATCTCGGCAATTCATGGCTTCGCGGCGGATGTTAGCATCCAGCATGATAATTATCATGTTACTTGCAACGATAAGCGGTTGTTTTGGCGAAGAAAACGACACACCTCAAAATGGTGATTTATCTGTCGATGTCGAAATGATGACTGGGGGTGTTTTTCAAGACGTAGAATTCAAAGCAAAGGTTTCAATGTCGGTTTTCATTCCATATTTATTGATTGATCCTGTGACGGGGTTTGTACAAAATTCAACGGTTATTGATTTAAAATCCGGGGAACAGGAGACAATTTCAATCTTAGCGCCCCCAAGAGCCGATACAATGATTTTCATGTTCGGTGAAATGGAACGGCAAAATTGGCCGATACGCCATCAAGCGGAGTCTTGGGTGACATGGATGTCCAATGGAGGAGACAGTGGTGACTCAGATGATGCCGTTCAGAGAGTTGCTACCAATGAAAATTCAACTTATGATACGATGAACTACAGCACTGAAACCGGTGGTAAAGTTCTGATTAAATCTGCTTCAATTGTACGAGAAATGGCTATAGGAATCGATGAAGGCGGAGCTCACTCGACTGGAATAATGCATGGAAAAGTAGTCTATGATCGCCTCTTTGAAATCACCGATCCGGCGATTTCCCTATTCGATGTTGATGGCCGCGAAGGATATTACGATCGCTGGGCTGGTCAAGGAAACCCATCATACGAAGATGGGGCTGCTTATCTTGCAAACGAGTTGAGTTCCTTTGGTTTGGAGGTAAAAACCCATAGGTATGAGTTTACAGATATTTTAGGTTCACAAAATCCAGAAGCGTACAATGTCTGTGCTTACAAATGGGGAAGTGAAATGATCAATGAATGGTTAGTTTTCGGTGCTCACTTCGATATTGCGCCACCTGCTAATGCCGTACTACTCGACCCTCACGTCACAGGAACACGGAGTTATGGAACACGGGTCGGTGCTTACGACAATACGGCTGGAACATCAATGGTGCTCGAGACAGCACGAGTTTTGGCTGATTTTGAGTCGCGCCGAACAATGGTATTTTGCCTATGGTCTGGAGAAGAGGGAGGGAAGCGTGGTTCAGATTATTGGACCGAATATTATGTCGCAGAAGACCATCCTGAAGTCACCGTTACCAATTACATCAATCTCGACATGGCTGGTGTAAATTGGCCTGGAGGAGGAGGAGCGCCACACGGAGATCCTGATCCTCAAATTGACGAGGGGGGGTATCCAAAAGACGCCGAGGTTTGGCCTATGCGAGTTTACATTGGACCTTCCCTTGACCATGATGTCATCAATCAACCAGGCATGGTTGGCCTGTCAAATTGGATTGGCTCAGATGCTCTAGGTTTAGAAAATGAAATTGGTACATTAATTGGTGTAAACTATTCATCGGACACTTGGAAAACCGATTCATGGATTGATTCGGACCGGCCTGAAATTATCATCTATGAAGATACTACGGCAAGGAGTGATCACGCGAGTTTCCAAGATAACCTTGGGACTGTTACCGTCGGATTTGGTGGCTTAGTTGACGGATATTGGTGCTATCACCAGACTTGTGATACTCTCGAAGAAATGGAGGATTGGATGGATACCACTGGCAAGGATTACGGCGAAGAAAACACTGGTGTTGCAAACCTTGTCAACAGCCTAGACATGATTACTTGGTGGGCTCTGATGACCTTCTTCCACTGTGATGAAAAACCTGTGTTAAATGAATATCTTTGACTCATGCCGGCTTAATATTAATAGACATGGTTTGCTTATTTCCCTCTGCATCGCGGAATTCCTGTCACCTCATCTCTTGCCAGAGTTTGCTTCAATATTTTCGTTTCTGCGATGCACCTAAATGCCCAGAATTACGAATATATTTCCAGTTAATGTATGATACGCAATACTTAGAATCGTCACAAAAGAAACCCAGAAAATAGGATCGGACCAGGCTTTGATTTTCTTTCCGTCCAACGGTCCAAATGGTAGCATATTAAATGCCGCTAAAATAGCGTTTCCCATCAACCATATCCCCAAAAAATCATCAAGGAATGGGCTGATTCCGTTTAATAAAAGGATCATTCCAACTCCAACGGCCCAAAGAGCGACATTTGTCAGGGGGCCTGCGATTGCGATTTTTCCGAACTGAGCCTTGGTTGTTTGACCAGCAACCATCACCGCACCTGGCGCCATAAAAACAAAACCGAAAGCTGCAGCAATAATTACACCCCATTTCAAACCGGTTGGAGATGCTCTAAACTCTGCCCAACAACCATATTTTCGTGCAACGATTTTGTGGGCGATTTCATGAAGTAAAAATGCTGGGCCAATTGCTGCTGCATAAAGAAAGCCGCCGATAAGAAATGCTAATGGATTTTGAATTGCTCCAAATAACCCACGAACCGACATAAAAGCAAGTGCTAACGAAAATGCAATCGTCGCTTGCGTCAAATGTTCGATTTCTATTTTCGAAAAATGCCAAATTGAACCGGTGTGTATCGTCGGCTGATGCCCATGCTGAGGTGCTCCAAATAATCTGAAAAAAGGTTGGCCTCCTTGATTAGAATGGATTACACGGACATGTGGTTTTCGCCAATTACCATCATCCCGGGCACGAGTGTGGGATTTCGATGTATTACCAAGTTGATCGAATGGATCTTCGTCCAGCCAGTGGGCACGAGGGTCGCGTTTCTCTGACATTTCAAACACCTGCAGAAACCATATCGTTTGAAGTCTCGTAACCTCAATCGTTGTCGAGGAGGTCGCCTACCTCTTCCAATAATTCTTCCCATGTAGGGATTTTTTGCTTTGGTTCACCAGCAATTTTTATGAGCAATTCTTCCCTTTCTTCAGCCCCTAATCTTTCTTCGCCCCATTTACGATTATTCGCAACATTTCGAATTAGGGATTTAGATTTCTTATTTTTCAAAGCCTCAAACTTAGCTTGGATTTCTTCCGTTGTTGTGGCAGGAGCAAGGCCGTGATGGGCATCGATTAGCATTTTATATTGAGTCATTACTCCTCCATGAAGTGGGTCATCAATATAATCAACTGGATTAGCAAGCATGGTAACAAATTCTCTAGAGAGCCGATCTGCTTTACTTTCAGCCGGGCCATCAGCAATCTTATCGCGAGTGCGAATATGTCCCGAAATACAAGATTTGCATCGAGGGGATCCCGCTACATCATCGGCATCGCAAGTGAGGCAACAAATGGCGAAACCCATCTGTTCCATCGCTCGCCTAGGAAGGGACATATTTCAAGGCGTAACGAAGAAGGAGATGAAGGCTACGAATTGATGATTGAAGAAAAAAATGATTATGTTTTTCTAAATTGTTAGTATTAAGATTGAAACATAACTAAGAAAGGTCTATTTGGATTGGGGGCACTCAAGTGTCAAAGGAGGATCATGCTATGGATGAAGAAATCGGAATCGCTGCCGATATTAAGAAAGAAAAGGGTATACTGGTAGTCGATGCAGAACTAACCAACAACGGCACCTTGCCATTGGAGGATATCAAAATGTGTGTAAGTTTTGACTCGTCAGAATTTGCCGCACGAGGAGGAAAATGCACAGACATGGGGTATTTATTTCCGGGTAATATGCAATCACACACATTTACCCTCGAGCCTCGTCATTTAGTAGAAGATTCACAATTGAAAGTACGTGTTCGAGGAAGGATCCTAGATTCTAGAATTTTTCAAGAAATAGATTTGGGCTATGTAAATATGAAAGTTGCAAAGAAAAGTTATCAACGCACACATATTGATTGGTTTGAATAAGATTATTAATACTCTATATTCTTATACAGCCCCTCTTTGGAACAAGTGTGGAAAGAGATGAATTAATCCATAGTCGTAGATGGATTATTCTTGGAATAATGAGTCTTAGCCTCATCATAGTGATGCTCAATAATGTGACTCTAAACGTTGCACTGCCTGAGTTATCAAAGGATCTACAAGCAGACAATACTGAACTTCAGTGGATGTTAGACGCCTATGCGCTAATTTTTGGTGGAACTCTCCTCGTGATGGGTGCTATTGGAGATAGATTCGGGAGAAAGGGGGCTTTACAACTTGGGCTGATTATGGTGGCAGGAGCATCTGCACTAACTGCGATGTATGCCTCAACGTCTAACGAAGTGATTGCTGCGAGAGCTGTTATGGGACTAGGAGCTGCTTTGGTGATGCCCGCAACTCTCTCTGTAGTTGTAGTAGTATTTCCTCCTGAAGAACGCGGCAAAGCTGTTGGTATCTGGGCGGCAATGGCGGGAGTTGGAGCCCCTATTGGCTTACTAGTAGGGGGATGGGCGGTTGAGAACTATGATTGGCAAATGGTTTTCTTGATTAATGTGCCAATTATTGCTCTAGCACTGCTACTTGGCTTATTCCTAGTTCCAAAAACTAAGGATGACCAAGAAAGGCCTCTAGATCCGGTTGGAGCCTTACTTTCTGTTGCGGCTCTTGGTTCAATTCTCTACGCCATTATCGAAGGACCGAGCGTTGGATGGGGATCCTCTGAAATTCTAGGAATTGGGGCATTGGGCATTGTTTTTTCTGCTATCTTCATCCGTTGGGAACGGCGAACAGAGTACCCTATGTTGCCCCTAGATTTCTTCAAAGATAGGGGGTTTACAATGGGTCTAGTGGCGATAATGCTCGCCTTTTATGTGATGTTTTCATTCATGTTCACCCAAATGTTGCACTTCCAATTAGTCCGTGGGCTCACTCCCCTTGGGGCGGCGTTCAAATTCTTGTGGCTCCCTGTAGGTCTGATGCCGGCCGCAGCCAATTCGGATCGTCTTGTAGAAAAATTTGGCAGCAACAATGTCATAGCAACCGGCCTTACTTTAGTTACAATAGGAATGTTGATTTTTACAACTGTTACTATCGATACCGATTATAGCAAACTTGCATTGATATTCTTCCTAGTAGGGCTTGGGATGGGTCTTACAATGGCACCATCCACTACATTGGTCATGGATTCAATACCTGCGGGTAAGGCAGGAGTTGGAAGTGCCACGAATGACACCAGTAGAGAAGTAGGAGGGGCCCTCGGTATTGCCATTGGTGGTTCTGTTTTGAACGAATATTACCAAAGGAGCATGATTGTACCAGAGGGATTGGAGCATCTTGGGCAATTACCCTTTGATTCGTTTGCAGCAGCAATTAGAATTGGCAGTGATATGTCAGCAGGAGGAAATATCTTAGGGGCACAATTGATAGAAAATGCTCAATTGGCATTTGTTGAGGGTATGGTTGCTTCAGCCTTCGTGGGTGCTGTGATAGCTTTCATTGGAGCCATTCTAGTAAAACTGTTTATGCCATCTAGAATTATTCATCATGCTGAAGAATAATTTAACCTAATCGTCGATTCAATTCAGAAAGTAATTGCTTAGGAATTGGACTTTCAACGGCTTGCCGCGCACCGTTAGGATGATCAAATTCAAGCGAGGAGGCGTGAAGGCAAAGCCGATTGACGCTGGCTTTTCCAAATCCATGCCTAGTATCACCGACAACTGGCGTAGTCAAAGCGGCCATGTGAAGTCGGATTTGGGCTCTTCGCCCAGTGTCAATTTTGATTCTAACCAAACTATGAACTGGCCCTTCTTTCTCCAAACTCCAATGGGTGATTGCTTCCTTTCCAGCCCTACGTCCTGGGGATACAAGTCGAACCCGCTTATCTTTTGTTTCTTGGATACGAGTGGTTTCTGTACCTGATTCATTAGCGGGTTTACCGTGGATAACTGCGTGATAGATTCGTTCTATCGTTCGAAGTTTAAATTGGGATTGAAGAAAATCTCGAGTTTCAGCCGAGCGAGAAAATATCATACAACCAGATGTTTCCCTATCGAGTCGATGAACGAGGTAAGCGCGTGTTTTGCCGTTTTCCCACGCCCATTTCGCCATACGGTCAAACATTGTATCGAATTCGCCACGATCTGTAGCAACCGCGAGAAGGCCTGCGGGTTTGTCAGCAACAATAATTTCAATATCTGAGAAAAGTATTGACGGTTCTGGCATTTCGAGTTTTTGATTTCGCTTTGGCGTATCTCCATCCGCTGTCGAAAGAATAGTAACTTTGACCCCTGCAGAGATTTTTGCATTTGCTCGAGTTGCTCGTTCCTGACCTACTCTGACTCTTCCATGATCTACCATTCGGCGAAGAGAATTTCGTTTAGCTGTAGGATGAAGGGATGCCAGAACTTCAAGGAGAATTGTGTCCTCTGTGGTTTCGACTGAAGGGTCCGGCATGTACTTGCCAACAGGTGATAGTCATCAAACTGACCGTTACTTCCACCATTCGAGGACTTCGCGATTAACGCCAAATCTCTCCTTCCAAACCATGCGAGCCGAGGTGCGCATATTGAAGGGCATAGTTTTCATTAGATTATTGTAAATAGATTCGGCTCTTGCTCGAGACTCGCCCTTGTCATGGGGATCTATTATTGAAAGAATTAAGTCAATAAGTTCGGTTAACTCATCCATAGTATTTGGCTCTTTTTTGTCTAAAATCGCCAATGCTAACTTGTCCGTCACACCCTCTGGGTCGAGGTTGTTGTTTGATTCAAATTCCATCAAGGCTGCTTTTGTTTGAGAGCCAAAATTACCATCCACGGCCAAATTATGATTGGTCGTCGTGTTCAGTAATTCTTGCAACCTCGATACATCGTTACCTTGGTCTCCCTCATGCAGAATCCTAGAACCTAGTTCTCCCACATATGGAGGAGGGGGGGAATTATGAGTTCCGCGGATTATGGTTTTCAGAACAAAATAAAGGGGTGCTAAAGCGATTGAGCCGACTACCGGAATCGCAAACCAACACCAGGTCCAGTACACCCATTGGGCGCCAAATTGATAATTGTCTGAAATACCCAATGACCCCTCAACCCAAGTATGGAGATCCCAGGCTATCCACGCTAACATTAACCAAAACAACGCGAATGGAAGAGCAAATGTGTAGCCTGCCATTTCATTTCTACGCCATTCAGGGGTAGGGAAAATACTCCACCAAATCATTAGCAATCCAAAAATTAATGGAAATGTGGCGAAGAAATTGAAAATGGGAGTCAAAAGGCCCCACCAGATCTGGCCGTCATTATCCATACAATATGCGCAGTTCCCTATCCATACTGTATTGAGAAAAGTGAGAAAGCCCATGGAGAGGTGGAAGATTAGCCAAGGCACTCCGATAAGAAATGACAGCGAAATTGGCCTAAGCAGAGATTTTTCTGGAATTGGATATGCCGCCTGTTGCTCCTTGGTGAGTTTGTGCCAAGGGAGCCCGTGCTTCATCTCCACCGACGTAGGGGTCGAATCAGCCATATAATGTGAGAAGCAGACGTGAATATGTAGTTTATTGATTACAATAATGAGTTTTTTACGTAATTAACTGCGTTCCTGAATATCGTCATGCCTTCACCCTCTCCATGCTCGATTTCTTCGCGGGTCCAGGTAGCGCCCAGCCAAGTAGAATGATTGGCTTCAGGATGGGGCATAAGGCCGAAAACGAGGCCGGTTCGGTCGCAAACACCCGCAATGTTTCGCCAACTTTGGTTTGGTGATATTGGATAGGGGAGGATCTTGTCACTTGCACTAGGGTAATCGGAATCGGGGTTCACATATCGTACAGCGAGCTGGCCGGATTCGGCCCACTCGTCCAATAAAGTTCTGTCATCGGTTACGAATTTTCCTTCTCCATGCCTTACTGGTACACGCATACGAGTCATGCCTTTAGTCCAGATGCATGGACTATTCGGGTCGAACTCTAGGGTTGCCCAACGATTTTCATAATGCCCAGAATCATTTAGGGCGAGGGAAGCGGTTTGTGTTAGGGATACTTCTTCATCTCCCGGTAGCAAACCCATCTTTACTAAGACTTGGAAACCATTACAGATACCAATCACTGGTTTTCCTGCCTTTACAAAAGCCCTGACTTGCTCTCGAAGCCCAAAACGAAGCCTGTTACCCATCAGGCGGCCGCTTCCTAAATGATCGCCGAAAGAAAATCCTCCAGGAACGGCCATAATTTGGTAATCATCAAGGCTCATTTCACCATTGACAAGACGGTTGACGTGAACTCTGTCGGCCTTAGCTCCCGCCATTTCAAACACTGCAATCGTCTCGGTCTCACAATTAATTCCAAACCCAGAAAGGACTGCAACGCGCGGGGTGTCAACCATTAGTTTGTACCCCCGTCTAGTGTACCTTTCCAAGCCACCCTTAGAGCGGACATTGATGCGGTCATAACTGAATCATTACCATTATTGAAAGTGATATTGTCGCCAGACTCTACACGGCCTAATTTGTAGCAGGCGTGACCTTTCATTGATGCTTCAAATGCGACGCTGTCTGTGGGTTTTACACTAACTAAGATACGTCCCAGAGATTCACCAAATAGAGCCCCCCATGAGTCGATATGACTACAATCGGATGTAATGGGGGAAATGTCGATTATACTGCCCGAATCACAGCCGAAGCAACATTCAGCAACTGTAGTAGCAAGTCCACCGTCACTACAATCGTGCGCGCTGGCTACAAGCCCTGCGCCCATTGCAGCCGTAAGTGAACGATACATCGAAAGGTTTCGCTTTGCATCAATTTCTGGTATTGTCCCTCCAATTCCACTTCGGCCATTAGATTCGTCTCTAAACATGAAGGCTAATTCACTTGCTCCTAATTCTTGATGGGTTTCGCCAAGCAAATATATGTGGTCGCCCACATTCTTGAAATCGCTCGAAACTGCCTTACGAACATCAGAATGATTGCCTATCAAACTGAACAATAATGTTGGTGGAACGCTAATCTTCTTCCCATCCAATATTGCATCGTTTTTCATAGAATCTTTACCGCTTATGCAGGGCAAATTGTATGCACGGCATATATCATCAAGAGCGCGATTAGCACGAACTAATTGTGCTAATTTATAGCGTCCATCCGGAGTTTTTGCAGACTCGACCGGATCTGGCCAACAGAAATTGTCTAAACCGGCAATGAGATCCAAATCAACTCCAACACAAACTGCATTTCGAAGAGCTTCGTCGATACTTGCTGCCGCCATGGCATATGCGTCGATATCAGAATATCGTGGAGCGATTCCATTTGAAATAACAGCACCTTGTGTTTGTCCTTGTATTGGGGCGATGACTGCAGCGTCACCGGGAGCGTCATGGTTGACGCCGCCAAACGGCTTGATCACCGATTGGGCAATAACTTCGTGATCATAGGAGCGAACCCACCATTCTTTGCTGGCAACATTCGGTCGAGCCATCAGTCGGCAAAGGATTTCTCCAAACTCATTCGCATTGACTTGAGGGAATATTATTGGTTCATGAATAGGAGGAATCCATTCCGATTCGAGCTGTAATTGTGGGCAGCCATCGTAAAGGAAAGAAATTGGTAAATCAGCAACTGTTTGTTCTCCAAATCGAACAATAAATGAGCCGGAGTCTGTAAAAGTTCCAACTGCGGTTGCTTCTACTTCATGAAGAACAGCAAGTTTCTCGAAAGCTTCGCAATCAGCCGTACTTACTCCAATAGTCATCCTCTCTTGCGACTCAGATACTAATATCTCCCAGGCCGAAAGGCCTGCTTGTTTCAAAGGTACAACCGAAAGATCTAGGTCGGCTCCCCCTGTTAATTCGGCCATCTCACCAACACTACTTGATAGCCCCCCAGCACCATTGTCAGTAATGACTTGAATTAAACCTAAATCCCTCGCTTCAAGCACCATGTCTATCATTTTCTTCTGAGTGATAGGGTCGCCTATTTGCACAGCCGAAGATGGGCTTTCTTCGGTCAATTCAAGGCTGGAAAAGGTAGCGCCATGAATTCCATCAGAACCAACTCTACCACCAACCATGTAAACGATATCCCCTGGTGTTGGCGTTTTGATATGTGATTCGCGGCCATCGGGCAAACGGCGTGGCATCATCCCTACGGTCCCACAATAAACCAAAGGTTTGCCCAAATATCTTTCATCGAAGATTATTGCTCCGTTCACGGTTGGAATACCAGACTCGTTTCCTCCAGCCCGGACACCAGCATGTACCCCTCGGAATACACGGGAAGGGTGGAATAAACCTTCAGGAATTGCCCCCGAATAATTTGGTGGACCAAAACAGAATACGTCAGTATTGGCAATTGGCCGCGCCCCAAGTCCGGTTCCCAATATATCTCGATTGACACCTACGATACCGGTCATCGCACCTCCAAATGGATCCAATGCGCTCGGTGAGTTGTGAGTCTCGGCTTTCATACAGAGACTCCAATCATCATTCCAAGCGATTACTCCGGAATTATCATGGAAAATCGAAAGAAGCCAATCAACTTTGGATTGAATGTCCAACGTTGGCGTCATAATGTGAGTTTTGAAAAGTGAATCTATTGAGCAATCTTCCCCAGTTTCGGTATCGATGTGGTGAATTTTTGCAGCGAATATTTTGTGTGAGCAATGTTCAGACCACGTCTGAGCCAAACACTCCAATTCAACGTCGGTTGGAGCATTTGGCACAAGTCCTCTCGCTTCTCTTGTGATTCTGACTTTTGCATTTCGATAGTGTGCTTGTATCGCCTGCATTTCCTCGAGGTTTAATGCTAATAATCCGGTTTGGCTAATCTCGATTAATTTTTCATCGGACACTTCGAGATTAACGATTGACGGTTTTTGTTGTAGTAATGCTGGACGGTCGGGGAAATTTATTGTGGGCCAATTTTTTGCTTGGCAATCTATTGTATCTGCAATAATCGCTCGCTCAATCATACGGTTATGCAATTTACTTGCTAGCCAATCTGGCGAGATTTCTTCAGGTACGCCCCAAAACAAGTAAGTTCTGCTCGTCGCAACCTCTGCTTGCTCGAAAAGAGCAGGGAAAATTGTTAGCAAACCGTCGAGGCCTGCTTGTGCGGCGTTGTCCGTAACGCCGGGTTTGAATCCTGTCGCAATAGCTATTTGTGGGGCTATTGGAAACACCGTTTGGTCATTGAGTAATGTTTCGTTGACACTTCCTTCCTCAATTACTGGATCTGCGAACAAATCAAAAATTGCACTTCGAGCCTCTTCACTCGACATTTGGGCACGAACCTGATATCTCAATATTACCCGTACCGCACCGACCTCAACGCCATAATTCGAAGCGAACATTGCCTTGATAGAATCTCCTCGTGCATCAGGTAAACCTTCGACATCCTTGGTGGTTACTTCGTATGAAAAAACCGGAGTGTCTGCCATATGCCTTCCTCGGTAATTCGCCGCCATCGCGGCTTGTCCATGAACAAACCGGTGCAGGCCATAGGCCTGAGTTCGTAAACGAAGGGAAAGGCTTGAGATACTTGCAGCAGCGGAGTAGCCCGATGCAACCCGATGAGGTGTGGGGCACGCGCTGGAGAAGTTGTGCAAATCCTATCGCTCATCGCTTCATGGAAACCGCTTGCGAAAAACAATCATTAGTTTGTCTCGCTGCCGACCTGCGCACTATCGATGAATTGGTGAACTTAGTCAATGAAGTGGGCCCATATATCGCCGCCCTGAAGACTCATGTCGACATCGTCGAAGATTTTTCTACAGAAAATTGGCTGAAATTGGTCGAAGCTGCCGCTGAAAACAGTCTCCTTCTTTTTGAAGATCGAAAGTTCGCAGATATTGGTGGAATATCTCAAAAACAAATGGCCGGTGTTTACGATATTCGTTCATGGTCGGATATTGTTACTGCCCACAGGATTTCTGGACCCGACATTATCGATGGGATTGCTGCAGGGTGGGCAGATGTGCAACGAATTGGGGGTGTGCTTTTGCTCGCTCAAATGTCAAGTCAAGGCAACCTATTAACCAGCGAATACACTGAAGAAACTATTGCCACAGGTAAAGCCTCTCCGCATGTATTAGGATATATTGGAAATGGCAGTTCTCCGATCGAAGTGAGTGCTTTGCGAGAATTAGTTGGCGATGGGCAAATGATTTGGACTCCTGGAGTTAATATTGATTCTAATGCAGCAATAATGGGACAAAGGTATGGAAATCCGCATGATTCGATTATAGCAGGAGCAGATGTGATAATTGTCGGTTCTGGAATTTATCGAGTAAAAGATAGGAAATCTGCCGCTAAGGCATATGCTGATGCGTCGTGGAACGCTTTGCTCGAAAGAGAGAGATAAAATTGGACTTTGCTGAATTATTAATTTGGTTTGCAGCGATTGGTACGATTGCAATTATTAGTTATATGATTGGAAAAAACATGTTGACGAGATGGCGCCTTGGATATCGTCTCGATAACTTGGACGAGGATTTACGAGGCGATACTTCACTGAAAATCGAAGTGATTACCAGTGCACCGCAAGGCAGTGAAATTTCTACTTCGGTGCCAGCAATTCTATTAGATGAAAGCGAATAATTTATCGATTGCTGGTTGGATATCAATATATCCTAAATAATTTGCAACTCCGATCGACCCGCCTGCAATTATCAATAATAATAATATTTTACGTGACTTTTTTCCTTTTGTTTTAACGGTTGACGGTTCGGTGGGGGCCAGTGGTAAAGTGGGAAGTGGAGGGAATTCGGGCATAATTAGGGCCGCTGGAACTAGGGGCGCATCTACCTCCATTTCGGGATATAGTGCATCAAGATCGGCAACCCCTGGTGCCTCAGGTATTTGCCCCATTATCGTATTCCAACTTTCATCAATTTGTGATTTTGTAAGAGGTGTGACTAATGTTGCTACTGCCCCTGCTGAATATGCTGCATCTTCTGCTTTTTCAAGGCGTGACTTACTGGTAACAAATACTAATCTGGCAGTAGCATGAGATTCGCGAATCTCCAATGCTGCAACATGACCGTCCATAGAAGGAATATCGAGAGCGATGAATGTCAAATCAGGACGGATTTTGACATATTCATCTACGGCTTTGTCCCCATCATCACAAATTTCGATGTTCCAACCCTTTCGGGATAGGACGCTTTTGATCCTCCCCTCAATAATAGGATTATCGACAACAACGAGAGCCGTCTTCGTTTCATCGCCCGCCATGATAAACATCACACGAAAGGATTTCTTCATGAACGACTCGGTCGTTCCATTTACTGAATTATCGAGTCAATAAACCACTCTGGATCGAAGTTTAACAAATCCTCGTAGCCCTGTCCAACACCAGCGAGAACGATTGGTCTGCCTGTAGCATGAGCTATCGATAATGCTGCGCCGCCTTTGGCATCTGTGTCCAATTTACAAAGCACTGCGCCATCAAATCTCAAAATTTTCTGAAATACTATCGCTTGAGTAACAGCGTCGTTTCCAGCCAGAGCATCTGCTACAAATAATACCAAATGAGGGCGGCTGACTCTGTGGACTTTTCGTAATTCTTCCATCAAATTAGTCTTGTTTTGCATCCGGCCGGCGGTATCGATAATGACAATGTCGTCACCCTTTGCCTTCGCACTCTCGATTGCATCACGAGCAATCGCTGCTGAATCCCCCCCTCGTTGACTGCGAACACATCGAACACCAAGGCGCTCGCTGTGAGCGGCAAGTTGGTCTATTGCCCCGGCACGGAATGTATCGGCCGCTGCGAGCACTACTGAATATCCCTCATTTGAAAGGCGATGCGCAATTTTTGCAGTAGTTGTGGTTTTTCCTGTACCATTTACTCCAACAATCATTATCGAAACCGGCCCGCCGGCAGCGACGAATGCTTGGATAGTTTTGTCAAAATCCCAATAGCCGGCTTCCAATAATCCGAGTAAGGATTTTCTTAGCGCTAAATCAACAACTTCTGTTAAAGATTGTTTCTTTGAAATTCGTGCCCCAATTAAATTTGCTCTCAGGGCGGCGACTACCTCTTGTGTTGCAGAATGCCCCATGTCGGCACTCAACAATTCAAACTCCAGGTCTTCAAGAATCTCATCTAATACGGAACTATTCTTGATAATTTGTCCACCACTAGAGACTTCTGAATCGCTTAAATCTATATTGAAGTGGGCTGGCTCTACTGCTACTAATTTCCTACCTGTTGTTGATTGCATCCTATCACGATCTTTTAGTTTTGATTCTGTATTAGCTAAATTGCTGGGTTCAATCGATGCTGCTCTTTCTGCCCGTTTTCTCTGCTTTTTATCCCCAGGCTGAGCAAACGGATCTGGGGGCAATTGTTCTTTAAAATCGTCCCATTCATCTTCGACCTTTTCTTGAAAGTCTTCAAATCCGGGCGGTGGTGGTGGTGGCGCGGTCGTTTTCGCTTTCTCTATTGCCTCGAGTAATTTTCGTCGTTCGATAAGAGCTAGTTCTGCCTCAATAGAGTCTTCTTCTACGACGATTTCTTCTTTGACTACGTCTTTGGCTTGTTTTTTGAATCGATCGAATAATCCCATTCACACACCTCAATCATCCAATGTAAACTCGGTGCCGCGCTTCCTCTTGCGCCGTTTTGTTTTCGATTCGGTTGGTATCGACACTGTCTCAGGAGAGGTGGGTGTTTCTTCGGCAACATTACCGAACAATTCAGGTTCTGTGCCTTGTAGTTCTGCGATTTGTTCATTGAATATATTTGCTAATACAAGAGTTTCTTGCTCCAAATTATTGAATTCTTCCGTTAAATTTTCAATGAGGCGTGACAATTCCTCACCTCTTTTCGATATTGTTTCAAACACTTCTGAAAGAGTGTTTTCGGCCTGCACGCGGCTACCAATATCAATCACAACTCCTGGGTTTGATGGGATGTCGGCAATAATTTGTACGCCAGAACCCAATGGTATCATCGCTCCTTTGGCTCCTTCTGGCGGAATTGCAGCCAATGTTTCGATAGTTTGTACTTGTTCGATGCGAATTTGCTCCAATCTACTAATTTGTTGTTCGAGGGCTTCCATCCGCTTACGGTTGATGTCAACGGTTTGGGCAATTCGCTGCAATTCGGCCCGATCGGATGCGCTCATCGAGTCGGGGGGGAGTCGGGGTGCAATGAAGCCGTCGCTTGGGTTAAGGTTAGTTTGGGGGTTAGGGAGTTGATGCTAAAAGAGTGTAGAGATGAAGATTATTCGCCATCCCAGATTCCTTCTGCAATCATGAATTCCATGACTCGTTCCGACACGTTCGCCCTGTTTCCCCCACGAACGCCTGTTGCAGATATTGCGAATACCTCTGGAGGTATGTCGTCCGCCTCACGGAGTTCGTAACCGACCTTGCGGCCGTAGGAAATTGCTTCGATATCGGGCATAACCCATGCCTCAACGTCTTCGTCAGCATACCTATGCTCAATCATTCTCTTTCGAACATCTGTTGAGAAGGGATCTGAATCCGATACTGGAGTATTTCTGATGCCAACAACAACCCTCTTTCCTTGATCTAACTCTCTTTGGATGAGCCATTCGTGACCCACGTGTAGAGGTTGCCAGCGACCTGGAAGAAGTACGGATTTTTGCTTCTCAAAGAGATGTGCTAGTTGCCCGACCATGTCGTCGACGGAGTTGCCTTCATTACCACTAGAATCTAGTGTGATGTGTGCACACTTTGGTTCATCAAAGGGGTCGCTAATACCTGTAAAATTAGTTATTTCACCAATGCGGGCCTTTGCGTAGAGGCCTTTCACATCTCTTTCCTCACATACTTCAAGAGATGTAGATACGTGCACCATAACTGCATTATCTGGGAGTATTTCTAGAATCTTCTCTCGTACGTCTTCGTAAGGAGTGATGAATGAACAAAGAACATCGGTGTGTTTTGAAATCATTTTTGCCATCTTAGCAATGCCGAGAAGATGTCTTTCTCGTCCTTCGCGGCTAAAATCGTGGTTAGCAAAGAAGTCTCTAATTGTGTCTCCATCAAGCACTTCACAACCATACCTGTCTGCTGCTGCCATAGCGATAGTTGTCTTTCCTGCTCCTGAAAGACCTGTGAACCAAACTACTCTGTTGCTCATCATTACACCTTCCGGGACTCGGCCGAAATATGACCCGTATTTTATTGCGACGGGTGGTTGATGTAACTATTAATGTGTGAATTCCTATATCTGAAGTACCGGGGGGAGTTCCATGGAGGCAGGGCAGCCAGTGGTTCCTGAGGTCGGCGCTTTTCTCCTAGGTTCACCCAAAGCTGGCACCACTTGGTTAGCAGATGCCCTTTCTCAACACCCAGATATTTGTGTCTCTGATCCTAAGGAGCCAAATATTGTAGCTACTCACAAAGGAACTTTTTCCAGAGATGCTTCGCCTCCAAATTGGGAAGCATATGCTGACTGTTTCGTAGAAAAAGGGGTGCGAATAGATTGTTCGGTTCACGCATTAGCCTGCCCGATAGCTCCTCAAAGAGTCAGAGAAAATTGGCCAGGTGCAAAATTGATTATTTCTCTTCGAGAGCCCGTCAGTCGCACGATTTCTCATTGGAATATGGCCATCAGCACAGAAGAAGATAAGGAAAATAATTTGGATTGGAGTGATTTTGAGGTGGCTTGGTCGGACTCACGTTTACAGTGTGACACACTTTATGGGTCGGCTATCTCAAGATGGCTGGAATTTTTTGATTTAGATTCTATTTTGATTATTGAAGCAAAGAGGATGAGGGAGGAGCCGGCGATCGTTCTGAAAAAAATTTGTGAGCACATTGGTGTCGATGATTATTCCTTTAGATTAGATCTGGTGCGCAACACAAATACTGCTTCAGATAGGCGGCCCCTTACTTTATTTGGCCGCCTATTTCGTAGCCTTGCAAATTTATTGCCTGATTTAGTAAAGAGGCCGGTTGTAAAGCGATTACAAAAAAAGGGTGTGAATATATACAAAATGCCAGTATTATCTGGTAAAGCACTTGAAAAACGGAAAATCACTGATGAGCAACGATCTATTCTGGCTGAAACAGTGAATGAAGACCTATTGCTTTTAGAAGAATTAACCGGTTTTTCAAATCCAGATTGGTGGATTCAGTCCTGATGGGCTATCCATTGCTCGTTCCAACGATCATCTGCTGCTACCATGAAAAATGGGTTTAATATATTGTCAACTACATCGTAATCAAGAGTTTTTCCCGTAGGACCCAACACACAACCTCCGGCACCGACAACGACAGCGTGTGCTGCCGCTATATCCCAACAAGATGTTGGTCCGAATCTAGGATAGAGATCTGCATTACCTTCTGCGACAATACATGCCTTCAGAGAAGAGCCCATTCTAATTAGGTCATAATTCCCAAGCGTTTTGGCAAAAGATTCGTCTTTCTCACCCCTATGCGATCCGCTTGCGACCAGCCTTGTTGGTTTTGGGGGATTTGAGGGATTTACCATCATTAAACCAGAACCATCTGAACCCCTTCTTTCTGATGGGTGGGATATGCCCCCTAACCAAGTGGTATTCGGCACCGGAGCATGAACAACGCCGAACAGTGGTGACCAGCGGGCGCCCTTTTTCACCATCAATGCGATGTTAACAGTAAACATTCCATTCCGCTTGATGAATTCCTTTGTCCCATCAAGAGGGTCTACCAACCAACAAGTGTTACTCGAGATTGGGTCTCCGACATTACCTTCCTCCGAAACAATTGGTATGTTATTCAACGACTGTAATCCCTCGACAATGAGGTTGTGCGCTGCAATATCAGCTTCTGTCAAAGGAGAATTGTCACTTTTGTTAGATATTTCAAATCCTTCTGCGCGGTTGTAGATTTCTAAAATCGCAAGCCCTGCATCTTCTGCAAGCTTGACAATGAATTCTGAATCCAAAAGGGCCACTCCGATCAAAAATCTTGCATTTCTTCGGCTGCAGTTTCAAGCTTCGTTCGCGCCTCTTCACTCAGGTGGTAAAGAAAAGGGTCTTCTTCCCCGACAATTTCTTTCCAAGAAGACATGGTTCTAGCCCAAATTTCTTGTTCCGAATTCCATTCTAACCAACGGTCAACGAAATCACAGTGACGTTGTATTTCTTCATCATCATCAGACATTTTTCTCAAAATCGTATTCGTTTGTGCAAGCAGCATTCCAAATGGTGCATTTACTTTGTATGTTGTAAATGGGTTTCGTTCTTGCACTATCGTAAGATGTTCACGCCAAAGGCCGAATGTAACATCGTAAACCCAGCCAATTATCAGAACTATTGAAAGTACCCCTAAACCAATTCCAATTAAACCAAGATAAGTGGGTTGAATTCCAAAGACCGAATCCATCGCTTCGAATCTCCAACTCACTAATGGCCACACTAGAAGAGTGAGAGTTGTACACCAAAACCCCATCGAAATCAAGGTTTGGCTTTGTTGAATACGCCAATACTGGCGCATGAAAGATTTCTTCAGCACAGCATCGCCTCTCATGGTTCTGTTTTCACCGTTGCGCGTCCAGGTCAAGTGAAAGTTTGGTTAGATTACTCCTTAATCATTTCCAAAATGATTGGTTATTCCTGAATAATCTCTTGTTGCATTGGATGCTCTACGATCTCTTGCTCAACCGGTTTCCTTAGTTTCAAGTATCCAATTGTACCAATAATTGTGAACACAACGATTATCGCAACGATGAGTCCAGTCATTCCAATTGTAGAAGATGAGGTGCCTTCAGTTGATGGTTGAGAATTATTTTCCTCTTGTTGTTGTTGTGGTGAAATGATTGTAAACGGTGTTGATGATTGATTCAATACTGAAACATCTCCAATGCGATTGGTAATGGAAAGAACCCAAGGTTGACTCCAAGTTCCTTCTTCAAATCCTGTATTAATTAGGAGAGAGAGTTCAAGTTGGCCTTGTGAGGAAAGTTCTCCTACCACAGTAGTTTCTTGAATGAATGATGTTGCCCCCAACACAGTTAATGAAACATTCATTGGAAAGGTTCCATCAGTATTGCTGATAATACAACTTACTAGGGTTGCAGTTGTATTCATTTGCAGTGATTGTGTCACTTCAGTACACTGAACATCCACGTTATATTCAATTGCAGAAGAAGCATCTATCGTATTGGAATATTGTTCACATTCGGCACTATCAGTTGCGTCACAAACCAAAACCTGTACTTCAATTGAGTTATCCAAAAATGAAGATAAAGAAACTTCAATCGCCCAATCTCCATCTTGAATAGAGTGATTATCAAGGAGGGTTGTACCTGCACTAGTAATCGTTACCAAACCTTCTCTAAAGCGGAATTGGTGTTGTCCGGAAACTGTTAGATTCAAATCATTTGAATCGAATTGCCATGAGCTAATATCTCCTGAAACAAGAGGGGCCAGTGGTATTATTTCAAACATTGAAGAAGTAATAACCGTTTGACTTGGGTTTCCATATCCATCGAAAAGGAATGCTGTAAGTTCATGAAATCCAATTTCCCAATCTGTTGTTTGCAATAGAACTGAAGACATTCCTGTATTGATTGGGGAAATGGTTTGATTAGAAACTTGGGTGCCATTGAAAGAAGCAATAACATAGCCATTGATCATCTCGTTTTGGTCACTTGACCATTCCAATTGTACAATCATATCATCGCCTATCAATACGATTTTATCATGATTAATTGCTGTTATTACAGGTCCAGTCAGATCCACTAAACTAAAGGAATAATCAACACCACTTTGGTATCCATCAACATCTTCAGCCATTTGTCCAGTTGTCTCTGAAATATCAACCTCTAATAGCCATGTCTTCAAATCATCACGGCTTGGAGTCCAATATGCTGTATAGGCATTTTTGTTTTCATCCCAACCAAGCCAAAGAGCCTCTGAATTTCCTTGTGAAGGCGTTAAGATGACCGATGCCGATAAATCGCTTCTATTATGCTGAGATGTAACCGAAAAAATGAACCCTTCATCGTGCAATTCCCATGTGCTGGAATCTTCAAATACAGATATTGCATTATGTGTATTATTTGCTGCAGCCATCGTTATTGAAGTGACCGATGGAAAGGCAGGGCCGATTTCAAACGCATAGGCTTGCTCTACAAATAGCACATTGCCATGAGCATCAACCAGTTCTAATGCAATATAATTTTGAGTTGTAGCTGTAGGGTTAAATCCTGTTGGATTGAAAGAAGCACCATACCTTCCTATGGTGGAAAAATAGGATAACGAATTTGTTATTGCTGGTTTTGTACTATCACCTTGATGAATCCAAGCTGAACCTGTCAGTGTTGTTTCACCAATAACATCTTCAACAGTAATTGCAAATGAATCTCCTACACGAATAGATTTCCCAATATTTTCTCCAATTCTATGATATATTGAATAGAGTTGGGGGGCGATATCATCAATCCACTGTACAGACAGATCTTTGAGAGTCACCTCATAGTTTTGCAAGTTAAATGGAATTGTATCTCCCGAGACTTGCAATGTGTATTGAGATAAACAAGATGATATGGCATTATACCAATCATTACAAGCTGCAAATGCATATTGTGTTAGGTTTGATTTCAAATCAACATCATGTGTCCAAGACCAAGACATTTGAGGATGTTTAACATCCAATTGTACTGCCATAGTTGTTGAAATATTGAAAATAAGTTGATTCATTTCAACTCCATCTGTTCCAATCGTTCCACTACTCGGCCATGCATTGATTAATTGTTGAGTAGTGAACTCAATGTCAACTCCTCCTAATTCTGAATTCATAGCCCCAGTATAAACTGTTGAACTACCCAACATCACCTCAATTGTATCTGTGGCAGAATTAATTGGCCAATCTATCCATATATTGAGAGATGATGTTGGAATTGCAAATGTTGGAATTGAAATGTTAACTGTGTGTGAATTAGAATTACTCACAATCGTAGCATTATCTGAATAACCAATTGATTGTGAAAGTGGGCCCAAAAGTGTGCTTCCACCTGGCATAGTCATCTCAAGATTATTGAGAATATGTGCATCATCCCAGAATAACGTATAGTCGCTCAATTCTGGAGATTGTGTACCTGTACGATTGAATTGATAAGAAAATTGTACAGCAGTTAACCGCAGTAATATTTGATGCGATAAATTGCCTATATTCCAATCACTCCAATCAGTAGAAGTATCTGTTGTTAAGCCAGAAATTGTGTATCTATATTTGAATATTAAACTTGAATTTACTGGAATTGTTGAAGTGTGATTTATCCATCCATCAATAATTTCTCCACCATTTGGCGACCATGCATCGGTAATGAAAGAACCGTCATTCTCATTGACTTCATTTGAAACTGTATAGCCTGCCCAAGTAGAGGAACTGTTGACACCAGTTGATCCTGAAGAACCCGGCACCCCAACTGCACCGGTTCCATATGGTTGGCCTCCACTACCACCACTACCAGCTGAAACAGAAATAGTTCCTTGATTGTAATAATTGGAGACTTGAGTCATTATAGTAATACGGCCGCCACCACCGCCGCCGCCGCCATCTCCGCCATGGAAAAAACCGATGCAGGCACCTGAACAGAAACTAGGAGCACCATGCCCACCATCTCCGCCAACCGCTTCAATAATGCCACCCGAGTCGACATTTACTGTATTTGCTTTAATGAAAATTGAACCTCCACTCCCACCTCCAGCACCTGAACCACCTGGTCCTGAGCCTCCTGAAATCGGGTGGCCATTGGCACCATTCTCTCCATTGGATTGAATTGTCCCATTAACATCAATTTGTTCTGCAAATATTCGTATATATCCGCCGCCGTTTCCGCCGCCTGCAGTTGGATGATTTGAACTACTGACTGAACCGCCTTGTGAGCCAGGTTCGGTAGAATTTCCATAGGATGACCCGCCATTACTGGGGCCACCACCACCACTGCCGCCACTGCCGCCATGGCCTGCGCCACCACCGCCATCACTGTAGCCATTACTTGATGCAACAATTGTACCTCCAGCACCAGTACCACCACTACTTATTGCGTTTGCAGAAATGGTTGTTCCAGCCGCAACAACCAGTATTCTAACGGTAATCGTTAGATTTCCAGTAGCAGTTATTGAGCCACAAGTTTGGGCCCCACAACTTAAATTAAGAGTATCATAACTATGAGAACCTGACCATTGAACGGCATTTTGAATGGTAGTAGAGTTATTTCCTGACCCTGGCGGTCCTGCATTTGCATTGATTAGTTCAACGCCCGTTGTAGTTACAAATGTATTATTGAGTGTTCCGTTCGTTTGAGCATTTGCCATATTATAATACATTGATTGAGTTGAAGAATGTGGTAACACTTCTACTCCAACACTTGCATTGAGTAAGCGATGCCCTCCTTGATGATGAAAAATGCAGCACCTCCCATATCGGCCATTATTGTAGTGGTTGGTGAACCGCTGGAGAAAGTGTTGACATCAACGATTTGACTAACTTTTGATGAATTATCAAGTTCTAATAAATCTGATTCCATAAACAATGGAGAAATCGATGAAATTATTAGAAGAATGCTCAAAAAAACAACTTCTCTTGTATAAGCATTATTTGCCATAATGTGTGATAAAACATGGCCTTAATAGGTTTTTTACGAAATCAGGTGTTTTTTCCTGAGGAAATCTCTTTTTCATCCTGGGCGATGAAAGGTTCATCGGGATTTGTCAATAATGAGTTTCGAATCGATATATTTCGAAAGATTTTTTTGAAATTCAAGTTCTTCAGAAAAAACCGTTTCGAGTTCTTTTCTAACGTCTTCAGATAGTTCTGGTCTTCGATATGGTTTGGGTTTGAAAGCCGGAGAACGAATTGGATCTAGAATGGCCTTGCGTAATTTTTGAGTAGGAATTAGTATTTTTATCAACGATGCTAGAATGGTTGGCGGCTTTCTAACAAATTGTGCCCACCTTGCAGAATTTATCATTCCACTTTCATTTTGCTTTGATAAATTTATATCGTCTGAAAATTTTTCAACCCCCAACCATTCTAGTATTTCGTTCAGAGTTTGGATCGGGGCTGCTTTGAGGGAATTTATTGGTATGATTCTAACTCTGTCGCCTAGTTTTTCTACCCATTCAAGAACGGGCTGTTTTAATTGGGGAAACCGCATAAAACTGTATGTTTGTGGGTTATTTTCATCGATTACAAATCCTGCCTCGCGGCAATAATCTATCATTTCATCTTGTGTGAGTGTGTAATCAATCAATCTTTTTCGATGTTCTTGATGCATGCTTAACATGATATCTATTGGATCTCGGAGTGTAATTATCACCTTCGCTTCTGGCATTTGATCTTTAATTGAAGATAGTGCCCTTGTTGAATAGAGGTGGAATGCGGATTTGTCCATTACGTAATTTTCCTTGTTATAGTTAGAAAGATCTGCATATGGAGCTAGGATTGCGGTTCCTTTCGGATGTATTGGAGAGGTTGGAAATTCTGCTGCGCCAGCGATTAAAAATTGGCTCTCATTTGGCCACGGATGGAATATCTGTTCGTGCTCCCTGAGCCAGTGCATCAACGAGGTCGTGCCGGTTTTTGGGCCACCGACAAGAAGTAAATTTGGTGCCGGTTCAAATCGATGCATAACAAATCCTCGACCCTTGGACGGGCTATATTGACTTGAACGCCACGCTCTGATTAATTGTCGCGGAAATGAGATACTACTATTGGCGCGTTCGATTCTGAAGGATTGATTTCCTCAAGAGAAATGATATCAATATTCCTTCTTGGTGCCCCATGGCGACTACCAAAATTGGATAAAATACGATGTTCGGCGTCTCCTTCATCTTCTGCTACGATGTCTATTGTGAACTCTTGTTTGTTCCGTCCTTTGCGGAATGTTCCAATCGCACGGTAAGCCTTCATGGCGCCGGCGACTTTCGGCCTTGATATAAACGCCACTAAGGTTGGCTAGGTTAGTTTGGGTAAGAATTTGATGCCTTAATCATCGACTCTTACTCAAGGTTCAAGTGTGTCCTGTGTTGGATGCAAAGTGGTTGAATATGGCACCTAAGAACGCCGATGGGGTGGTTTCTGAAGAAAGGGGGGGTTCCCTTTCCGATCGGCTTTCGGTTTTTTCTAATAGGCAATTGATCGAAGAGGTGATTACAGTCTGGGATGAGTTAATTCGAGCAGAACAAGAGTTGGCCATCTCACGGCAACGCTCACGCGCCCTAGAAATTGAGTTATCGGCACCAAATCAAGAAGTAAATGATCGGGCTCGAACTTCACGTATTGAAGAAGAGATTCGGGTTGCAAAAACAAGAATTTCTCAATTAGAGTTGTTATTAGAAAATGCAGAAGCGCGTATTTCGGAAAATAATAATCTCCATACATCTGAACGTTTTGAAGAATTACAAAAAGAAAATGCACGGTTATTGCAATCAGAAGAAGAATTGCTTCTCTTAATTTTGGATATGGAAGAACAATTGGATAAAATGATTGAAAAATTAGGAGAAGAGTAACGTTAAGAGTTCATCTCTTCAATAAATGTAGAGATTACTTGTTGTAGCTCGTCGGCGTCATTATATGATTCGGTTAAATTGCCAGTGATTATCCAATCTGCTCCTGCTCTAACTGCAGTTTTTGCGGCAGTTCCGTCTCGAATCCCGCCCCCTACAATTATTGTTAATTCACACGACTCTCTAGCCGTTTCAATTAATTGTGAAGACACCGGTTTTGTTGCACCACTCCCTGCCTCCAAATAAAGTATTTTGAATCCATAAAATTCCGCGGTCATTGCATAGGATGACACCCGGTCGGTATCGTCCGGCTTGATCAAATCAACTTGGCCGACCTGCCCCACTCGGCCACCGGGGGCACATACAAGATAGCCCATTGGTAATGGAGAGATTCCCGCCTTTTTGATGAAGGGTGCCCCAATTACTTGTTCCTCGATTAGATATTGGGGTGAGGTACTATTCATGAGCATCATGAAAGTTATCGCATCCGCGGCAGGAGACAATGCGGCGGCACCTTGTGGAAAAAGAACAACGGGGACTTTCCATTCCTTTTCATCTTGATCAGATGATTGAGTTGCTGCCCAATTAATCAGTTCCAGAGATTCTTGAATTGCAACAATCGTATCATGAACATTGCTCATATCAGTATCCGTTGAACCGCCCACTAGAATCATACGACTACCGGCGGTAACAGCTGCTATTGCTCGCTTTGCCGCAACATCAGGTGGTTGATCGGCAGGATCGATTAGAATAGCGTGGCGCGCTTGTGACTGTCTATTACAAACATAACTAACAGCTCGATTTGCACCACCCATGCTCTATCGAAGAGCGCTTACATTCTAAGGTTTCAGAATGAAATATTCAATATTTTATCGTGTTTGCGGTTTTTATTCCATTTACAATCATATCTTCTAATGCATAACGAGGATCTTTACAATACCAAGACATTCTTTGCAACCAACGCAGTTCATTTCTCTCTTCACCTTGCCACCATACCTCAATAGTACCATCAACCCGTGTACCAATAATTTCAAAATTGTCTTCTATAATGTTTGTAGAAATTCCTCCTTCCCATTTTTGAGTTTTGGGAACTTTTCTAAAGTCGAATATTTCATCAAATGATTCGGTTAAATTGGAAATTGGGCCCCCTCCTTCGAAGGTAATTAAATCCCTTGAGATTTTTGTGACTCTGGTTCGAAGAAGTATGGTTGCGTTTCGGTTCGAAAGAGATGTCGCTATTGATTTTAAAAATAAAGAGTGGTGAATGGCAGAACATGATTGGTTTGGTGTTTCTTGAACGAAACCAGAGTGCCAATTCTCAGAAATGAGGGGCCATTTGAAAAACAGACCAGGGGGCACTTCACCAAATCCAGCTTCTGCAGATTCGTCAATAAGGGTAATTGTATTGTTATTATTATTATCAAGTATTTGATGCGCACAAACATATGCATCAATGTTCGATCCAATAATTGCTATATTTCTCAAAACCATCACCGAATTTCTATTGCAAAAACTGGACATATTGGTAAACAAAGCTCACAGTGGGTGCATTTGTTTTCTTCTATATCAATTAATATATTGTTCAAAGATAAAGCATCAAGTGGACAAATTGCGACACAAGCAGCGCAACCAAAACAACGAGAATTGTTAATGAGAAGGGTGTGAGTTGAATTTTTCAATAATTGATGTGGGTGGGGGAGTGCTTCTCAAATTACCCCAACCCCCCTATTTCTATTAGAAAAAAATATATCTCGAAATAAATCTAATAAAAATGGCTTCTATTTATTAATTTACAATATTCATTAGGCTTCTGACACTGACGAGTATTAATCATATCTGTGAATTAAAACAAATTAGAAAAAATCATAAAATCAAGATTACAGTGGAAGTGATGGGGATCCTCTCCGATTCCCTCATCACCAATCACCCCCTCCGCAAAATGAAATGGTTCTTTACACGCCGGGGCAAACAACCCAATATTCATCAAAAGACATCAAATCCGGTATTCAATTTCATTTTCTTGGTGGAGGTAATGAAGTTGGAAATGTTGGATGTGTTATTGAAGATTCAACTGGTACAAGATTGTTGATAGATTATGGATTAGCCCCAACCCGACCCCCCAAATATCCTGATGAATGTCCACCTGTTTCTGATGTGATTATTACCCATAGTCATATTGATCATATTGGAATGGCACCTTGGTTAACTCAACACCAAAACATTCGAATTCATGGAACAAGTCTAACTGCAGATGTGTCTGAAATAATGTGGCGCGATACCTATAAAGTTTCAAGCATTGAAGGCTATCCATTAGCTTGGGATAAAAGAGATATGGAATATGCATTAGATTCTTGGTATCCACATGAGTATGGAGAATGGTTTGATGTTGGTGCATGGAAATGTCGTTTGCACAGAGCAGGACATTTACCAGGCGCAGCCATGGTTGAGATCAAAACACCAACTCAGACGATATTGTGGTCGGGGGATATTGATACCCGAGATAGCCCCAATTCATTTGGGGCCATACCAGTTGAATGTGATATTCTTTGTTTAGAGGGAACGTATGGGGGGAGAGAGCATCCTGATCGCCCCAAAGAAGAAGAAAAATTAGTCAAAAAAGTGATAGATATCGTCGAAAAAAGAGGGGTTGCCCTCATTCCTGCTTTCGCATCTGGTCGTGGCCAAGACATTCTTATGATATTACATCAACACGCACCCCATCTTAATGTCCATTTTGATGGAATGGGCACAAGAATTACTACACATTGGTTCAATAATCCTCAACACATTCGTGATCCAAATCGGTTACAAGAGATGTGGCGATGGGTTAAGCGTGTTTCTGGAAAATCAGATAGGAAAAAAGCACTTACTGCGGACGTGATAGTAACAACTAGTGGGATGCTTGATGGGGGGCCGGCGTTATGGTATCTCAATAGATTGCGGCACGATTTAGCCAATGAAATTTTATTGACGGGGTATCAAGCAGAAGGATCAGGTGGAAGGAAGCTTCTAGATGAAGGAAAAATTAATATTTTTCGCAATCTTATTCAAATTGATTTAGAAGTTACTCAATTTCAACTTTCAAATCATGCGGGCCATACAGAGCTGTGTAATTTTGCAAGAGAATGTATGCCAAAACACCTAATTCTTTTCCATGCTCCTGATGAAGGTAGAAATGATATTTTTTCCGAATTAGGTAAAGAAATGAAGACCCACCTTCCTGTAAACGGAAGGTCAATACAAATCGAAACCTGATTTGTTTCTTCAGTGAAATTCATAGGCTGTGTGTGTTAACGCCCGCGTATACGGTTGACGCCGTGTAAAGGAAATACAGGTGAAAAAAATATGGAAGCATTAGACAAACAATTTGGAATAACTGAAGCTGGCAGTACAGTTGAAGGAGAAATACGGGCTGGAATAACGACATTTTTGACAATGGCGTATATTTTGATCGTCAACCCTTCGATGCTGAGTCTTTTCGGAGATACAGGAATACCATTCGATGATGCATTATTCGCTACGGCAATCGCTGCCTTTGTTGGATGTGTAGTTATGGGATTGTGGGCAAATTTGCCCTTCGCGCTTGCGCCAGGTATGGGGCTAAATGCCTACTTTACCTTCGCAGTGGTTATGGGAATGGGAATTCCTTGGGACGTTGCTCTAGCAGCTGTCTTAGTTGAAGGGGTGATTTTCCTTATTATCTCTCTACCTCAAGTTGGTTGGAGAACTACAATGATTAATTCAATTCCTACAGATCTAAAAATTGCAACAGGCGCGGGAATTGGAATGTTCCTTGCAATAATTGGATTGAGAGAAATGGGTTGGATTCAAGATGATGGCGCAACCTTGGTAAATCTTGCAAACACTGATGCATTTGTGTATGATCATGGAGCGTTCATCTCAATGGTATGTTTGATTTTAACTGCAATATTGATTGCACGCGGCCAAAAAGGAGCCATAATAATTGGAATCGCAGTAGCTTCAATTTGGGGCTGGGCAACAAAAGCTTACGACCCTTACAATGATTTCATGAAAGGCGGAGCAGGATGGTCTACCCCCGAATCAACTTGGCCGGATGTAACTGAAATTGGATTCGTAGGCTTGCCAACTGAAACAATGGGTGCAGCACTCGGTGCACTTGGCGACGTAGGTGCCGACGGTGGAACAACCTTGGGGGCGTTCTTGATGGTGATGATAACGTTCCTTTTCGTGGACATATTTGATACGGCAGGAACACTATACTCTGTTGGCCGTCAAGCAGGTTACGTTGACGAAAACGATGAGATGAAGAACTCTGACGAGGCATTCATGTCAGATGCAGCAGCAACAATTGTTGGTGCACTTACAGGTACGAGCACAACAACAACTTACATCGAGTCAGTTGCTGGTGTAGAAGAGGGTGGTAAGACAGGATTGACCGCAGTTACTGTTGGTGTACTTATGCTAACAGGCCTGTTCTTTTCGGATCTTTTCCAGAATATACCTACCTTTGCTGCCGCACTCGCTTTGGTTGTAATTGGTGCGATGATGATGCGCCAAGCAGCAGATATCGATTGGGCAGACAAAGAAATGGCATTACCCGCCTTCCTAACAATGGTCTTGATGCCTTTCACATACTCGATCGCTGATGGTATCGCATGGGGAATTATCGCTTATGTTGCAATCAAGATTGGTATGCAAAAGACAGATGAGCTAAACCCAGTAATGTGGGCATTATTCGTCTTGATGGCTATGTTCTATCTCGGCCCTGGTGACCAAAACACCTTCAATTACTTGTTCGAACTCGCCAGACTTAATTGAGTAGAAATTACGTAAACGGCACCTCGGCTGAACGGTCAGCCTGAAAGCCGAGGTGTCGCCACAACGGGGCGTTCAGCATGCTAGATGAATTCACAGAGCGTCTTCGAAACACAGTTCGAACAATCCCAGATTTTCCTATCGAGGGTATTCAATTTCGAGATATAACACCCGTATTATCTGATGGAAAATTACTCTCAGAAATCACAGATCGTTTTGTCAAGGAGATGAATGACCGAAATTGGCAACCAGATGCGGTTGTAGGCCCAGAATCGCGGGGTTTCATTTTCGGAGCACTATTAGCCGCGAAGTTAGGAATTGCATTCATTCCGGTAAGAAAGCCAGGCAAACTCCCTCATGCAATAATTCGAGAGGAATATTCATTGGAGTATGGGACAAATGTTATTGAAATTCATAAAGACGCAATAATGCCTGATCAAAAACTCGTGATTATTGATGATCTGCTCGCAACAGGGGGCACAGTACGTGCATGTCACAAGCTCTGCAATCGATTAGATGCAAACATACTCGGAAACCTATTTGTTATCGAATTAGATGGCCTTGGCGGCTCAGAAAGTTTGTATCCTATCGAGTCAGTTTCTTTGGTAAAATTCCCAGCATAGTATATTCTAAACGATAATAGAACCCCGATTCTTTCAAAGGGGTCTCTGCTTTCCCAATAGAAGATAACAATGGCAGACGCGCCACCTCCACCACCACCACCGCCGAAGCGACCGCCTAAGGCAAAGCCCGCAAAACCTCCAATGCCCCCTGCCCCAGCTAAGGTGCCAAAAAAATCTCCACCCCCTCCTCCGCCCAAACCGAAAGCAGCTCCACCCCCATCTCCGCCGAAGCGAAAACGGAAACCAACTCCCATTCGAAAAGGAAAACGCCCAGCCCCCGGTAAACGCCCAGCCAAAAGAAAAAGACCAGCTCCTAAAGGTAGGCCACAGAAACCCCCGGGCAAACAAAGAGGAAAAGGCGCCCCTCCAAAAAAGAGGGGCCGCAGAATCAAAATCAAACTCGGCCTAAGGGCAAAAAAAATTGGTGAAGAAGAAGATACTTACACCGACCAAATCGGCTGGACAGTAACCGATAATGTTCTCGATGCGTATGAGGAAGAAGAAGTTAAGGAACCAGAAATCATTAGTCACCAATGTTCTATGTGTGGTTCAACAATGCAAATCCCCCGGCCCTCCCGTGATCGATACAAAGTAATCTGTGCTTATTCAGAGTGTGGGCATTCAGATATGATGGGCGCATAAGAATATTCAAAAACTTACTAACCCGACCAATCTTTTTGCTGCAGCGAACAATAATACTGCAACTAAAACCTTCCTAATTACGGATTGATTGGCAGATTCAGAACCTAATTTTGAGCCAAATAATCCCCCAACAATTACTACAGGAACGGCAGGTATAATTAAATCCAAATCTAATAAAATGCCATTTACAGATGCGTTTCCAATTAGTCCGGCGGTAGAGTTTACCCAAATGAAAGCCGCCGATGTTGGAGCAGCTATTTTTGGCGTAGCCCATCCTTTTAGCATTAGAAGGGGGGATAGGAGAATTCCACCACCGATGCCAATTACGCCACTAATCAGGCCAATACTAGCACCCCATGGCAATATTATTTTCCAACTCGGTTGCTGAATAGAATCATCAAAATCAGACGCCTTTGAGCTAAAAAGGCGTATTGCAGCCAAGATTAATACTAATGAAAGAAGCACATCATATACATTACCTGTAACTGCCAAATAACCACCAACAAAAGCCATCGGTATGCTTGCGAGAATGAATGGAATTGTGAGGGTTGAACGATGATGACCGAGCGTATGGAAATGATAGAATGAAATTGCTGCGACGACCATATTCAAACTCCATGCGTGTTGTTTTAACCAACCAGGATCCATCAACGCGAATGCAGATAGAGAGAGGATTGCGATATATCCAGAACCACCTCCGTGTCCTACTGAGGAGTATAGTGCTGCAACCGCTCCGAGGGACAAAAGGAGAATTACTAATTCCAAATCAAGCACATTAGAACCGACACAGGAAGAACACTTGAACTAAACGCCACCTCAACTGCTGTGGAGAAAGGCGTTTCTGTTGAGCGTGCCGTTGAATTGGCCTGTAATTCAGTAATGAATTTGAAAATAGAAACAGTTGTTTTGTCGAAATCATATGGTCGCACGCTTGCAGAATCATTGAATTCAAAAGTTGACGACCCACGATTCGATAACTCTGCAATGGATGGGTGGGCCGTATGCTCCTCTGATTTTTTGAGCGAAATTACAATATTAAAAATCGTAGGAACAAGCAAGGCAGGAAAAAGTCAACCGCTCAAAATCAGAGCGGGCCAAGCATGCCAAATCATGACTGGAGCCCCGATGCCTGTTGGTGCGGATGCTATTGTGGTCGTCGAAAACAGCCAAGTCAAGGAAGATACTGTTACTTTGACTGGTCCGCCAAACAAGAATTATATTCGAAAAAAATCTGAAAATTTGTCGCTGGGTGAAGAAGCCCTATTTGCGGGCATGAGGATGACTGCAGCATCGATTTCTTTGGCGGCGACAATGGGGTTTGCCGAGATAAAAGTGGTAAAAAAACCAAAAATTGCAATCATCAGCACTGGCGATGAACTAGTATCTCCGGGAGATGAATTATCGCCTGGCGAAATTTACGAATCAAACTCATTTGGAATTGCAGCATTAATTGAAAAAATGGGGGGCACGGCGATCCGATTTAATCCAGTAACAGATACAATCGACTCTCTCAGGAGTGCATTGAATACCGCCGCATCTGAATGTGATGCGATATTAACCAGTGGCGGCGTTAGTATGGGTGAATGGGATTTCGTACGAAAACTAATGGAGGAAGAGGGTGATATGAAATTCTGGCGAGTCCAAATGCGACCTGGCGGGCCGCCCCTTTTTGGCGAATGGAATGAAGTGCCGATTTTTGGATTACCCGGCAATCCCGTGAGCAGCCACGTAGTTTTTCTGATGATAGTGGCACCGTGGATTTCTTTCAATTTAGGTTCAGGAGTGCAAGCACAAGCTCTTGGCAAATATGTGCGGGTGAAGTTACAAGATCCAATCTTCGGAGCAAAAAATAAAATTTGTTTACGACGAATCAATATTACTTCAATAAACAACGAATTAATTGCTACAACACACACACATCAGGGTAGCGGCAACATCCATAGTTTAGTTGCTCATAATGCGCTATCCATCCTTCCCCCGAGCGTCGATGCGGAAGCAGGAAAAAACATTGATGCCTTTTGGTGGAATGAGTAATTCCACTCTTATTCAAACCATGATTTCAAGGGCGGCCAATCTCACGCTTAACCTGCGTGAGGGGATTAGGACGTGGCAGACGTGAATAATAATCACTACTTAGATCGTGGATGGATCGAAGTTCGCGGTGCCCGAACCCATAATCTGAAGAATATCGATGTTAGTATTCCTCGAGGAAAATTTGTTGTAATTTCAGGTGTATCTGGTAGCGGCAAATCTAGTTTAGCATTCGACACTCTCTATGCTGAAGGGCAACGCCGATATGTCGAAAGTTTGAGCTCATACGCCAGACAATTCCTCGGTCAAATGAAAAAACCAGATTGCGATTCAATCGAAGGCCTCTCTCCTGCAATTAGCATCGATCAAAAACAAGGAAGTCACAATCCCCGCTCAACAGTTGCAACCGTTACAGAAATCATGGATTATATGCGGTTGTTGTGGGCTAGGGTTGGAATCCCCCATTGCCCAGAATGTGGCGATGAAGTTGCCCGTCGAACTGTCCAAGAAATTGTTGATGATGTGCTGTGGCGATTTGAAGATCATGCGATTGCAGTTTGGAGTCCAGTAATCCGCAATCGAAAAGGCACCCATGTCGATTTATTTTCAGGATTAGTTGAGCAGGGGTATCTCAAGGGGGTGGTAAATGGGCGAGAAGCCAGCTTTGAAAATCCCCCCATTTTAGAAAAAAATCTTCGACACGATATTGATGTAAGAATCGACCGTCTTCGATTGAATCGTGAAAATCGGCAGCGTCTAACAGAAGGCGTTGAAGCAGGAATTAGGCTTGGGGGCGGAACCATTGCAATCGAAAGCCTAGAAGCGGTCAAACCAGATGACGACTTGGATATTGCTGAACAAAAATTCAAAACACAACAAGGCGAAAAAATCCCTTACTCAGAAGAATTTGCTTGCCCAAAGCACGGGGCATTTTTACCAGAAATGACTCCACGCGTATTTTCTTTTAACAATCCCCTGGGGGCATGTCCAACTTGTCAAGGGCTGGGTGTGCAGAGAGAATTTTCAGCAGATTTAGTTATTGATCGAACTGCAACAGTTGCCGATGGATGTATTAGGCCATTTCGCAGTTCGATGATGTCGGGATGGTATCGTACGCAAATGAAACATGTTTGCGATCATTATGGATTCCCATCTGACATTAGGTTCGATGAATTGGATGAAGATGCTCAAGATGTGTTATTGCATGGGAGTGGAAGTACGGCCATACATTTCGAATTTACTTCCGAAAAAGGCTCTTCATATCGAATGGTAAGGCCGTGGGAAGGCGTTTTTGCTCGGATTCGTCGAACTTATACTGAAACCGGCTCAGACAGAACTCGCTCTCGTTTGGCAGCTTTCATGAATGATGAACCCTGTTTGGATTGCAATGGCCAAAAATTTAATTCCGCAGTTAGTCGAGTAACGGTTGGAAAAGTTTCACTTCCCGCAATTTCTTCTTGTAGCGTTTTAGAAGCCTTGGCTGTCGTTCAACATTGGCGTTCGGGTGAGTTGGATGAAACATGGCAAAAACTCGATAGACAAAAACCAAACAGTCCGACGGTTTCACTAACAAAACAACTTGATGACCGTTCTATTTTCATCGGTACTGAAATCATCAAGGAAATCGAATCCCGTTTGAAATTTCTTGCACTGGTCGGTTTGGATTATCTGACTCTAGATAGAAGGGCGAGCACATTATCTGGCGGGGAATCACAACGAATTCGTCTTGCCACCCAAATTGGAACGAGATTAACTGGGGTGATGTATGTGCTCGACGAACCCAGTATAGGACTCCATCCTCGTGATAATGGGCGACTTCTAGAGACACTACGCGAGCTCACAACTCTTGGCAATACATTGCTTGTGGTTGAGCATGATGAGGCAACTTTGCGACAAGCAGATTGGCTAGTTGACATCGGCCCCGGGGCTGGTAAACAAGGCGGCCGAGTACTTGTCAGTGGTGATATCGATGAATTGTTATCTCACAAAGAAAGCGTGACTGGAGCTTACCTGTCGGGAAAAAAATCTATTCCGATACCAAAAAATAGAATTAAACCAAAAAAAGATATGTGGATTAAGATCAATGGTGCCAGACAGAATAACCTTCAGGATATTGATGTTGCAATTCCACTTGGTTGTATGATTACAATAACAGGAGTTTCTGGCTCAGGAAAATCCTCCCTAATCGCTTCCACACTTGCCCCCGCCCTTTTGAGGGACTTACACGGAAGTGACACCTCCCCAGGAAAACACGATTCCATTGAAGGAGTCGAACATATTGACAAAACAATAGTCATCAACCAATCTCCTATTGGCCGCACGCCCCGTTCGAATGCTGCAACTTATACAGGCGCATTTGGGCCGATCAGAGATCTATTTACTGAAACTATTCTTGCTAAAGAGAGGGGATATAAACCCGGCCAATTTTCTTTCAACGTCAAAGGAGGTAGGTGCGAATCTTGCAAAGGAGCAGGTTCGATGAAACTCGAAATGAATTTCCTTCCTGATGTTTGGGTGACTTGTGATATTTGTAAAGGAAAGCGCTATACTAGGGAAACATTAGAAGTGACTTGGAGAGGTAAAACCATCCATGAAGTTCTAGAAATGTCGGTACTAGAGGCTTGTGAATTTTTCAAAAATCAAAAAAGAATTTATCGAATCCTATCAACTTTAGAAGATGTTGGTTTAGGATATATTCGACTCGGTCAGCCAGCTACAACGCTCTCTGGCGGTGAGGCACAACGAGTAAAATTAGCAAGTGAATTACATCGACCAACTCGAAGCCACACAATCTACATTCTAGATGAGCCGACAACCGGGCTCTCTATGGCTGATGTTCATCAATTAATCGAAGTACTTTTGCGGCTTCGCAAAAATGGCCACACAGTGATTGTCATTGAACATCACTTGGATGTCATCAAATGCGCTGATTGGGTCATTGATCTTGGTCCAGAAGGTGGCGAAATGGGCGGCTATATTGTTGCTGAAGGCACACCAGAAGATATTGTGAAAAACCCAGCAAGCCATACTGGAAAGCATCTTTCCGATATGATTTGAGAATCTATTCCGACATAAGCCTTGAGAAGGTTGGCCGGGGCGCTTCTGTTTGATGTACCGTTCAGGCAACCCTGCACTTTCAGATTCAACCTTTGATAAATCAAACTATCAGGACTCAACCTGGTGGGACGATAGTTCTCAATTCATGAGTATTGAAGGGACTGTTGAAAAAACCTCAATTTTATTGATTATCACAACAACTCTAGCAATTGCAACCTACTTATTCATGCCCGGCCTTGCTATCATAGGTTTCATTGGTGGATTCATTCTCGTAATGATAATTGTTTTTTCTGGTTCAACCAATCCATTCTTGATTTGTAGTTATGCAGCATTCGAGGGGTTGGCATTGGGAGGCATCACACGATTTTTTGAAACGTATGCCGGCTACCCTGGGATGGGAATACTTGCAGCAGCTCTAACTTTCCTTATTTTAGGCGCAATGTTGTTGATTTATCGGGCAAAAATTATTCAATGGGATCGAAATCTTGCAATCGCAGTATCTTCGGCTCTACTTGCAATAATCCTAATTTATCTAATTTCTTTTATTGGAATATTCCTTGGTATTGAGGTGCCTTACATCCATGGAAGTGGCCCAATAGGCATTGGTTTCTCTTTATTTGTTATTGGGATAGGTGCGCTATGTCTTGTAGCAGACTTCGATTTCATTGAGAAAGGAATAGAGAGAGGGGCACCCAAGCAACTTGAGTGGCGTGCCGCTTTCGGCCTAATGGTTACATTAATTTGGCTGTATATTGAAATTCTCATACTTCTCTCAAAACTATCAAGGCGCTGAGTGAATGGAAATTGAACCAATACTTACCTTAGCTTTAGCCGGAGCCACACTTGGCGTTGTTGAAGGAATAAAACCAGGTCCACTATTGACAATGGTATTTCGGGAAACACTTTCTGGAGGTTTCAAGGCAGGTCTTTGGACTGCTGCAGCGCCAATTTTCACAGACGGCCCACTAATTATTGTCAGCTTAATTGCGGCCGGATGGTTAGCAACAAATCCAGCCGCCTTACTCATTATTTCAGTCATAGGGGCACTTTTCCTCACTAAAATGGGAGTTGATTGTTTCAGTATCGAGCCACCCAATTTAGACGTTGAGCAAAAAGATACATCAAATTCTTTCAAACGAGGCATATTGACGAATTTACTGAACCCCAATGTGTATGTATTTTGGTTCCTCATTGGCGGTCCTTTGATGGCTCTATATGTTGAGGTTGAACCCCTTGCTCCTATTGCATATGCTTTGACCTTCCTTCTTTCGATAATTCTTACAAAATCAATTATCGCCCTAATTCTTGATAGGATGAGGGGAAACTTTTCTGAGAATGGCTATCGAATGGCTCTCGGAGTATGTGGAATTCTCATGCTCGGTTTCTCAGCAGGTTATCTCTGGCAGGCTTGGTCATTGATCCCGCAAGTTTTCTGATTGTTTAACGTCGATTAAAACAATTTGGCATTCACGGCAGCGATACCTTCCCCTTCCTCTGCGAGTACGCTGATGCTCTTTGGAGCACTGCGGACACTTCCACAACCATTTCGCGCATCTTTTTTGCAAATGAGTTCCAAATGATTTTCCCATACCTCTGGCTTTGAGATCAGGCCACAGCGCCTCAAGATTTCGAAATGTCTTGTCGTGACCTGCAAATCCAAGTGCGTGTAGAAATTCATGATAGAGTAGGAATGCTGCATAACGTTGCCAATCATTGGTTAATGCTGCCGGATGAACATCGACACATCGAACATCGCCAGGCCCTGAAATTTCTGATTTTTTCACACCTTTCTGGTATCGACACACAGCATGGAGGCGAGTCGCATCTCTGCGAAGCCGTCCGAGAGGGATATTCTGTAGTTCACTCACTGGAAGTAGACTAAGTTGAGGGATTTGATGCATGGTGTGAACCACATTATTGGCAAGCTGAGTCAATATCCTCTCATCATCCATTCACTAACCTCCATTAATGCCAAATTGTTTTAGATGGATAAAGTAAGATTACCACCAAACGGCATAGGATCTAATGGACCCATGTCATTTCTCAAACTTGGCCCTATTGTGAATGTTGCAAAAATCCCTTCATCTACGATATTATGTGATAATCCAAACCACGGACGGCCGTATTGGTCGACAAGAATATCAATGAAATCTCCAAACCCGCCACACCTATTGTACCCACAATCAGCTGTAGTATCAAGGGGGTCGCCAATTTCGTTAATTTGAACGGTAGTAATCAATGGATTTTGATTGAAAGCGTCTGTAATCACTGAAATATATCCATTCCATGTATCGTTCCCAGTATCTCCAAGATAAGCGAAAGCCACTCGCCCTTCTGAACCAGCAGCGAGAGCTGGGAATCCGGTGCCAATTAGCCCGGCGGGCGGGGCAATCATCATCGGATCTGACCAAGTATCGCCCTCATCTCTCGAATAGGAATAATATGGCAAATTATCTACACCCATCCACATTGCGTGCAGATTGTTTTCTTCGTCCGGATGAATTTGAGCCTCTTCTGCATTCCAAGTGGCTGCAGTGCCAGTGGTTTCAGTTGGTAATGGGTGCTCTGTCCATGTCAGTCCGCCGTTTTTGCTACGATAAATCGAATATCCTTCACCACTGCATCCTGGATTCCCTCGATAGAAATTTCCATCATTGGCGCCAATCATATGGCCAGTCAATCCTCCGCTATTACAATCGATGGGTGCACCAGAAACTTCGGGCCCCCAAGTCAGCCCCCCATCTTGACTTGTAGAGCAAATTGGATGCGGGTAATTGCCGTTGACACAAAATACCCATGTTGTTTCATGAGCTAATGCATTATATGGCGAAGACGCAATTGTTTGATGATCTTGAACAGACCAACCAGTCGCAACAGAAGGCGGACTCCATGAACCACCATCATCATCTGACCATTCAACCGTCATCCCCAACAACGCATGCATATCGAATTTCATGATACGATCTGTCCATGGATCAACATATACATAGGGGTCATTCGAATTTGCAACCGGAACTGTGGGCGGGTCGTATACATCTGCACAAGCATAATTTGATTCTTCGCTTAATCCAATTAATCCTGAACATTGCACGATAGCAGTTGCACCATTTTGTCCATTACCCCAACTGCTGATGTAGAGATTATTTGTCGAAGTGATCCCAATCGTCGGCTCAAAAGTTGTCATTCCAATCCCATAATATGTTCCTTGTGCACAAAATGGGGCATTATTGTCGACCAAAACTTCTGTACCATTAATCACAGTCGAAATATTAGTCGCATCGGTCGCATTAGCAAAATGATACCATGTAGTTTGTACTATTCCCATTTCACATAGGTCGTCAAAAACACTCTCCCCCTTCACAGTTCTAGGCGCATCATCACCGAAACACCCAGCGACTGCTGGCCCAATAAGTAAGAGGACGAGGGCAATCGCTGTGGTCTTCACAGCCTTCGCTGACGCATCGGCTACATCAGATAACCGGAAAAAAACATCATCCCATTAGTCGAGTCGAATTTCCACCCAAAGGTAATTCGGGTAAAGCCCGGAGTTCACCATAAAGAGCAGGGCCTGAAATAAAAGTCCCAATTATTGCTTCTTCAAACCCGCCAGCATTGTGTGCCAAAGCGATCCAAGGTCTGCCCTCATCATCGATTTCAACATCGATAAAATCACCGAAGCCACCGCAACGAACATTTCCACAATCAGAAGTAATGTCCAACGGGTCGCTTGCAAGATTAACTGCAACGCTAGTGATTAATGGATGCTCAGCAAAAGCATCAGTCATTACAGCCATGTATCCGCCCCAACCACAAGCAGTGCCGGAGGTTGTATTGTTTTCCTCATTACAATCATTCATCTCTCCGATATATCCAATGACGACACGGCCTGAATCTCCCGCAAATATTGTTGGGAAACCAGTTTCGCTCACTCCCGGAGCAGCGATCATCATTGGCTCGGACCAAGTGGCACCTTGGTCCCGGGAATATGCATACCAAGGCATTTCATCGGTCGAAATCCAAGTGGCATGAACTGCACCTTCTTCATCTACAGCAACAGCAACTTCGTGAGAATGCCAACCTTGTTGCATCCCAACCTCAGTTGTAATCGTGTGCTCAGTCCAAGAATAACCCCCGTCGAGGGAACGGTACACAGCAGGACCTTCACAAGACGGGTTTCCTCGGTATACCGACCCATCTGAACCACCAGCAACATGCCCATGCAAGCCTGAACATTGTGGATAACTTTCAATTGGATAACCAATTTGTTGAACATCCCAAGTATGGCCACCATCAAGTGAGCGAGAACATTGTGCTCCGTTAGCCGATGAACCGGTGTTGATACAATAGACATAGATGACCTCATGGAATGCAGTAACTCCTGGAGGAGCAGGCATTGAAGCAATACTTTGATGATCTTGGGGCTGGTAATATCCTTCCACAGTAAATGGAACAGACCATGACTCTCCATCATTATCTGAATATTCGACAAACATCGCTGCTAATACATGCATATCGAATTTGATAAGTCGGTCGGTAAATTTGTCGACATACAAGTAAGGATCATTCGAATTTGGTGTCTGTCCACTATCGTCATCAATTGCTCCGAATGGACCAACATCTTCCCATGTTTGACCCTGATCTTGGGATCTGATAATATGCGTACCATCACCTAAACCATTGTAATTTGTAAAGAATATCGCCCCAGATGAAGTTACCCCCAGCGTCGGCTCAAAGGTATCATAACCAGTTCCATAATACGTGCCAGTAGAGAAATATGGGGTTGAATTTCCACTAAGATTAGCCGTAATATTTGCTGCGGAGACAGCTTCTGAATTTGTTGCATCAATTGCAAAAGGAGAACTAACGGTTCCAGGATAATGGTACCAAGTTGTACTCGACACGTCACCTTCTTCGAAAATGAAAGGACCATCCGGCTCTTGTGTCGGCGCCTTTTCTTCTCCGAAACAACCAGCGAAAACCGGTGAGATAAACAACAGTGCAACAAGCACGGCTAGGTTACGCATCGAATTAGCGTCAGAGGCCCGCCTCTAAATCTAACCTAATCGTTGAGTGTCTTGACCCAGTCATTTTCGATTACTCTATCAGCTGCCGCTAGAATCGAATCAGGAGGCAATATCCAATCCATTCCTAGATCATTAACGGCTGGTGTCGAATCCCAAAATATTTTTTTCTTAAGGTGATTTCTAGCCCATGATACACTAATTTTTGGGTGGAAAATAGCTGCGATTAAAGCGAGTGAATAGGGTAATTCGAATGAAGGTAAATTCATGTCCGGATATTGAGATATTAGCAGTTTAGCCATCTCTTTCATTGAAACGTCTCCTGCAGTTACAAGATAGCGGCCACCATCTTCTCCCTCAGTCAATGCTTTGACGTGTGCTTCAGCGACATCTCGAACGTCTACAACATTGATTTGCATGGGCAGGACAACAGGCATCTCTCGTCTCAACACACTCATCATCAGGGCAAGAGATCCTCGGAGATGGCGGGTTGACATCGGCGGGCCAAATACCATACAAGGATGGATTGTAACCAACCTTTTCCTTGATTCTACCGACTTTTGAGAGTGCCAATTTCGGACAATTCGTTCAGAACTAACTTTTGCCAATCCATATGGATTATTTTCCAGAGTTGCATCATCTGCCCATGTTTCACTAGTTAGTGTAGTACCATTCTTCCATTTTGTAGGCCTTATTGCTGCAGTTGAAGAAGTGTGAATAAGGCATCGAACGGTGTCACTATTATCTATCGCAGCAACTATGTTTTGGGTTCCGATAACACTGGGATCAACAATTTTCAATTGAGGGTTTGATGACATTATCATAACAGCCGCCGCAGTGTGAATGACTTCTTCAGCTCCTGCAATTGCTTTGTTGACTGAGTCTCCATCAAACAAATCCATTTCAACAATTTCTAATGAGCCACCTTGTCTAATTTCTAGTGCTTCTAAATGAGCAACTCTGTCTGGGTCTGAAGAGTCTCGAACAGTAGCTCTAACATGTCTTCCTCGACTCAGTAAGTTAGAAACAATATGGCAACCAATATATCCACTAGCACCGGTTACAACTACAATATTCGAAGCCATAACTAACGCACCATTAACAAAGTTCAGCAATAGATTCGACAACTAATGATGGATTTTGGTTGGCGACCGCTAAATCCTCCAACGTTGCTTCCCCTGAAAGAACAAGAATGCCATGAACACCCGCTCTTTCAGCCATTTCCATATCTGTATAAAGACGATCTCCGACCATTGCACATTCCTCAGGTTTCAATTCCAATTCTTCGATTTTATGTAAAATCATACCAGGGTTGGGTTTGCCACAAATATGAGTGGGACGAACCCCTGTCGTGGCTTCAAATAATGCCATGTATGCTCCTGTATCGGGTAAGCCCCCCTCTGGTGAAGGGCAAACCATATCAGGATGGCTTGCAACCATCGAAACACCATTATGGAGGTGAATTGAAGCGGCTTTCAACTTTTCATAATTGATTTCAGTATCATAGCCGAGTACCACATATTGTGGTTGATTACTACGAGTGGAAATTCCAACTTCTTCTAGCATTGAACGCATTCCTTCAGTACCTACGAGGTATGTTTCAGTAACTCCTTCTTTAGCCAACCAAGAGAGCAGATCATGGGTTGAAAGCAATATATCCTTTGCTTCTGCGGGGATTCCTAGCTCGTTCAGTTTTGCTAAATATTCAGAAACCGATTTAGAGGAATTATTTGATAGGAAGAAGCGTTGAATTCCTCGTTCTTCACACCGAGCTAAAAATTTGATAGAACCATCAATTAAGTTTCCACCAAGATAGATAGTCCCATCAAGATCAAGAAAAACTGCCTTGAGTCCTGCCAAATCTTTATCCAAATTATTCATATTTTCACCTATGGAAGAAGTAGTGTTTTCATTAGGAACCAGGGGCTCCAAAGGACAGTCTGTGTATCTTTACTGGCAATCATTTCTGACATCATTAAACCAATCTTGGGTTTTTTAGAGGCTTTCTTTACGAACCAATTTGTTAGCCTCTTCCATTTCATAACACGTTGTAACTTTGTTGAATTAGACAATTCTTTACCCAACAAATTCCAAAGAGCAACCATATATCCTTCTGCTGCCTCATTTGTAAAACCATTAGAATGTTTGGCAAGTTCAAAATGTTGAGCGGTTAATTTAGCCGAGAGAAGTGCATTTCCAACTCCTTCTCCACTAAACGGATCAATCAAACTAGCAGCGTCACCAACGCACATGGCACCAGCCATTGCCGAGCGTCGAGGCTGATGAGAGGGAGCATTCTTTCGAGGAGATCCAAATGGCAACTGCCATCCTTTCGAAGAACCATCGATTAAAGTTGAATTGGAAAAACGATGTTTGAATCGCGGATGTTCTTCGATGACCCACTTTTGAATTTTCTTGAGAGACTTTTTCTTACCTTTCTGTTTTCTCTGCTCAGAAATTAACATACCAATTCCAACATTTACGACACCATTTCCTACTGGAAAAAGCCAGAAATAGCCAGGTAAAACCTCGTCGATAAAATGTATCTCAATTTGCCCCTCTTCTCCAGCCAAACCTTCTACATTCTCCCAGTATTGTCTATATCCACCACAAAAATGCTTATCGTCCCGATGTGGCTCTTGATGAATTTCCTCTGTAATTGTTCTCGAGACTGGACAATTGTAACCTCCAGCACCTATCGTTAAGGCTGATGTGTAAGTTAATTCTGGTTCTTCTGACCTTCGCCCACCCAATTTACATTTTACTCCAGAAATTATTGAAGTAACTCCTTCTCCTTTGACAATAATTTCCGTAACACCATGGCCCTGAATTACTGCGCCGCCATTTTCTCGAACAATTTCATTCGCCCGTTTAAACATCATATAATCGAATTGAATTCTTGGTAGGGCAAAACCAGACTGTAACCCCATTTTTGCATATGCCTCCTTTGGCAACATTACCCTAACTTCAGCTCCATTTGCACTACCGAAGAGTATTGAATCCACAACATAATGGGGGGTGGATTCGACCAAATCAAAAACACCTAATTCCTTTACGTGACTAAGTGATTTTCCTCCGACAGCATCGCCACAAACTTTGTCTCTTGGCCAAACGTGTTTTTCGATCAATAATACTTTGGAGCCATTCATGGCATTGTATGATGCGGCGGCTGAACCTGCGGGCCCCCCGCCGACAACGATTACATCAAAATGAGAACCATCATCGGGAATCGAGCCGGTGTCGATTGGTTTTGTCCACTCACTCATGCCAGCACCAAGCGCTCGTAGGTAAGTTCTGCATTCAAACTATGGTATGTTGATGAGTCAGATTTTCTTCATACTCCTTGATTTCCAAGAGTCGGCTCAGTGAAGTTCAATTGCAGAATCAAACTGCGTAATCCATGACTAAGGGAGTCATCGAAACCTATTGTAACTTCCTTCCTGTAGGGCCAAGCACAGAAATTATCTCATTATCTGAAGGAAATACACCTCTTATTCCAGCTGAACGACTAGTAGGGAAACTAGGGGGAAATTTTGAATTATTTTTAAAATTCGAAGGCCTTAATCCGACAGGTTCTTTCAAGGATCGAGGAATGTGTTTGGCGGTTACGAAGGCTGTGGAAAACGGTGCCAAGGTAGTAGTTTGCGCAAGTACAGGCAATACTAGTGCAGCAGCAGCAGCTTATGCTGCACGGGCAGGAATCAAGTGCATAGTTCTGATTCCAGAAGGGAAAATCGCTCTTGGTAAATTAGCACAAGCTTTGATGCACGGAGCTCAAACAATTTCAATAAAAGGAAATTTTGATGAAGCGCTTGAAATAGTCCGAAAACTCGGCGAAATAGATGATTTTGAGGTAGTAAACAGCATCAACCCCTTCCGTATCCAGGGGCAAAAAACAGCGGCATTTGAAATCATAGATGAGTTAGGATACTCTCCTGATTTTCATTTTTTACCCGTTGGTAATGCAGGCAATATTACTGCTTACTGGATGGGTTATAATGAATATAAATCCAATAAGAAATCCTCAAAACTTCCGAAAATGATGGGGTGGCAAGCAAAAGGTGCAGCCCCGTTCGTACTCGGAAAACCCATCAATAATCCAGAGACGGTCGCTTCTGCCATACGAATTGGCCATCCTGCGAGCTGGGATTCGGCTATTGAGGCGGCGAGCAGTTCAGGTGGCAAGATTGACAGTGTTAGTGATGAAGAAATCCTCGATGCGCAAAGGCTTCTTGCACGTTATGCTGGTGTGTTTTGTGAGCCAGCATCCGCAGCTTCTATTGCAGGCCTTCTGAAATCCGTTGAGAATAATCAAATTCCTTCTGGGAGTATTGTCGTAGCTACATTGACAGGCCACGGGCTCAAAGATTCAGACTTAGCAATTAAAAATTCGAAAATAGAGACGAAACTAGTTGATGCTAACTTGGAATCAGTTATCTCAGCGATCGGGTTATGATTAATTCAAAGCCGCTGCGGCCCCATCGTAACTATAGAAAGAAACCAATGTTTGAGTATGCCCTACGCCAGTTATTCCTGAAAGCCGATCGAGAATAGAATCTCCTAAATCTGCCATATCTCGGGCCACGACCTCAATAATGAAATCCCATTGTCCGGTAACGATATGGCAACCGATTACAAATTCTAAATTGGCAATGTTTGAAGCAACCTTCCGCCTATCTGTTAACCCCCTCTCACCTTGCCAATTTCCCATGATAAATGCGTGCAATGGCCAACCTAATTCTTGCCTATCCAAATCAATTGTAAATCGCTTGACTATACCCTTGTCTTGCAATCGCTTAATCCGGTCGTGTACGGTAACTCGAGGCATGTTAAGCAAATCTGCATATGCTTGCGTGCTTGCTCGTGAATCGTTTGTTAGTAATTTTACAATTTCTATGTCTTTCTTATCGAGTTTAGATAGTGGCACAGTATTGTGGAACTGACGAGTCAAAATAACTCTTCCCGTCAATTAGTCGGGAAATATACAAAGAACCCCAATAATCCGACGATTTTTTAACCATAATACCGTTTAATTGATTTCTCTCCCCCATCTCGGATATTCATGGACGAGAAGCATTCCGACAAAGAGTTCGCAACCAAAGCAGTATGGTCAGGCACACAGAATATCGAAGGGGCAGCAGTAACTCCTGTCTTTCTTACCTCAACGTATCAACTCACGCCTGAGCGATATCAAGGGTGGGCCAATGGTGCTCAGCACACAGAACTTTATTCGCGCCTTTCCAGCATCAATTCTGAGGGTGTTGCAAAGAAGATTGCAGCACTTGAGGGGGCAGAAGACGGCGAAGTATTTGCTAGTGGAATGTCAGCAATTTCAACAACCCTCCTCGCGCTTTTGTCCAGTGGAGATCATGTAGTTGCAAGTGCTGATTGTTATGGTGGAACTTATGGTTTAATGACTGAAGAATTTCCACGGTTAGGAATCGAAGTTACGATGGCCGATATGCGTGATCCAGCATCTTATGAAGCTGCGATTCAACCTAACACAAAAATTCTCTATGTTGAGACTATTACAAATCCTGTGATTAAAGTATGCGACCTTGAGGCAATGATTGCGGTCGCCAAGAAGCATAATTTAATCTCAATAGTTGACAATACATTTGCCTCACCTTGGGCTTGTAATCCCATCGAATACGGCTATGATTTGGTTGTTCATTCGGCTACAAAATATCTCGGAGGACACTCTGATTTAATTGCAGGAGTTGTTGTTGGGCGCAGAGATTTAGTGGCAGAAATATTCCCGCGCAAAGTACACTTTGGCGGAGCGGCCGATCCTCATATGTGCTATTTGCTCGAGCGCGGAATGCGTACATTACACGCACGAATGCCAATTCATGTATCGAATGCGGCTGAACTTGCCAAGCGTCTTGAAGCACATCCAATGATAGATAGTGTCAATCACCCAAGCCTTCCTTCTAGCCCAGATTATGAGGTTGCGCAGCGAATTATTCCGCGCGGAACTGGTATGATGGGATTCGTCCTCAAGGGCGGCGATACAGCTGCCTTGCACTTCATGCACTCATTAGATCTCATTTTCGAAGCAACCAGCCTTGGTGGCGTTGAGAGCCTTGTTGAATGTCCATTCAATTCCAGTCATATGTTCGTTCCTGAAGACGTACGCCATGAAGCCGGAGTCTTACCAGGTTTTGTCCGTATGAGCGTCGGTATTGAGGACTTAGAAGACTTGTGGAATGATGTTTCTACCGCACTTTCCTTGACTGAAAAACACCTTGTAACCTTAGCTTGAAAATAGCGAGAGGTGATGTTATGGATTATGAGGAACTTATTGCTCTCCTTGTGTTCATTATCCCAATGTGTTTCACACCCGGCCCCAATAATATGCTATGTGCTGCCCACGGCTCACAACATGGATTTAGAGCAACGATTCCTTTGACATTAGGGATGCTTGTGGGCTGGTCATCCCTTGGACTGGCAGTTGGACTGGCAACGGTCTTCATTGAAGATAATCAAGAGATATTCCTCTTATTGACATATATTGGTGCAGCATATATTGCTTATTTAGGATACAAAATAGCGACCCAAGATCCTACCAAAGAAAAAGCGGACACAGAAACTGAAAGATTAGGGTTTACAACAGGATTGGTATTACAAATTGTGAATGGAAAGGCATGGGTTCACTTCCTTGTCTTGATGACTTCTTGGGGCACCCTATTTGGAACAGGTTTCACAAGTAAGGCTATTTTAGTCGGAATTAATGCTACAGCAGGTTATCCAGCAGTTCTAACATGGGCAGTATTTGGAGTTGGTTTAAGCAAAATATTCTCCACACCAGAAAAAGCACGAATCCTCAATGGATTGCTTGGGATTTCTTTGTTTGCAGTAGCAGTATGGATTTCTCTCCCCCACTAATCGTATCGGTAGCCTTTCACTCACGGCTGATCGAAACTTCTGACTGGCGTGGATGCGGGGGGGGCATTACCTAATGGCCCCTTTCCTTTCGATACCCATTCCTTGGGCTCACCCTTCTTCTCCTTCTTCCATGTCCGGTAGCAGGGCTTGCACAGGGACACCTTGCGTACCTTACGAGATACACCCGAAGTTCCCCATACCTCCACTGCCCTGTCATAAGCCATCTTGCGCCCCCCGATCTTCTTGTCGGCCCAGTTGCCGCATTCGATGATGTCGCATCTAATCTGGCCCTCGTACTCTTCGGAATCCCCGTCCTTCGAGGTGCCGTTGCCTGTGTTTCCGCGCCGCTTACGAACCTTCGACTTGAATCCCATGATGGCTCCACCTCGGGAGCTAGACATTAAGAGAATGGTGGAAGTTTGTGAGTCTAACAGTTTCGATGAGAACAGTGGTTCGTTCGTAGCTCTAAAATGGGTAGGCACAGTGGGTACCCATTGTGTCTATCCGAATCGATTAGTTGGTTCTCTAAATTCTATCATCCGATTCATCGTTCACAGTAGATGATAATTCCACCTTTGGCTTCTCTTTGATCAACATAGCTAGGATGCCACCAATGATGAGTACAATGATACCAGCAAAGCAGCTAATCACGCCGCCGACAATGACAAGGAAACCAGCGAAACTTGCATCTTCACGAATCATCACATTGACAGTCTCACCATTCTCTTCAGTGAAACTAATCTCATATGTGCCACTCTTTGTAAATGGATTGTATATGCCTGTGCCTTCCTCTTCGAAATCTAAATCACCGATGTAATGGTAGCCATCGATGTGCCCATCAACATCAAACCTATCACATTTCTCACAAGGCCAGAAAATATCATCAATATCACTATTGAGAACCTCAACCGTAACGTTTGAACCGTCCTGAACAAATACGTTGTAGTCTGCACTCCACTTGAACTCGCCCTCAAAAGTAGTTGGAGTAGAGTCTTCAAACATCAATGTACCACTCCAATTCTCGCTGGAGGGAGAAGGGGAGTCCGTATCCATCGTCAAGAAAATCGCCCAGCCGAGAACAAAGAGTATTCCACCAAGGCCAAGAGTCAACTTTGGTACCTTGTGCATGTGTATTGGATAGGTCTAGAATTAATGAAAGTTTACCTGGCACCATTGGTGGGGCACCCCTCTGAAATGATGGGTAGGCAATGAAAGGACGGATAGATAGCCGATAAGTTCAGTCTCAACAAACTAATGGGTCTATACAGAAACCCATTGATTTGTCTGTTAAACGCTTAATCCGTGCTTAGATTCATAATACTCTACATTAGCAGACATTCTATGCGTATCATAGCACCAATGATGATTTTGATAATGATGACCTCAACTTTAGCAGGATGTACTGGCGGAGATCCTGATGGGGAAGAAATTGATGACAATCCTATCGTAGGGGATTGGTATATGGCCGAATCACTAGAGCTCGAAATAAATCAAGACGGTACAGTATGGTCTAGTCCCGATGAAAACGGAAGTTGGAGTACTGAAGGTGATTACCTTCACCTTTATTTTGAAAATGGTCCACACACTTTTAGGTTCACAATTGAAGGAGGTTGGCTCTGGTTAACCAATTCAGGAGTAGATGGCTGTATAGTGTTCGCGCCAGAAATGATTAATGAAGACGAATTCGAAGACAGAAAACCACAGATTTTAGAGGAAGGAAATCTTGAAGGATTGTGCGGCTAAGATTGTAGTATGATACAATCGATTAACTCGCGAATCAATGGGCCCCCCATCCGCTCCGGGGTAATCGCATGGGTAGCCTTATGTTCGCAATCAACAGAATGGAACCCGATGTCGTAGAAAAGAATATTCGCCCCCCCCTTGTAGTTGATGCCATGAAACGCCCCAGCACCCTCCGAAGTATTGTGATAATTTCTATAATTTCAGCGTGTGTTGCATTTTGGCCGATGATGTATATCGATGTGAACTTATTTGGAGGTAATCCTGCTGGATTCCTTCTTCTATTTACAATTCCTGCAGGAATAGTTGTCTTTATCGTGAGTCTTTGGTCAGTAAACAGATTTCACAATAAGTCACTTAATGAGTGAATCAATGGGTTTTTGCTTAGACCCATGCGATTACAATATGCGAATCTATGGGTTAGCAGTCCGCCCTTTCATAGGCTACCCTATGTGTCGTATACGAGTCATAGGGGTTTCAATGGGTTAGTACTCAGATTCCAACGTGGGGTTTATGCAACCCATCTTCACTCGATGGCCATGGAATACAAGGCGATACTGATGGCACTGGTCCTCGTCAGCAGCGCGCTGGCAGGGTGTACCGGAGACCCCGATGCTGGCGGCAACGACGAGATTGACGCGGAGACCCTTCAGAACCTGCAGGACTTCATCAATGGCACAATGGCAACAGAGTGGATCAATGACAGAGGCGACTCGGGTCACTACTGGAACATCTCGCTGTCGGATGAAGAGTGGTTGGAAGTCGCTTCTGCTGAGGCAGTAATGTATCACTACCATGATGGAGAGGATCATTTTACTAGTTGGCCGGCAATGATAGTATCCGATGAGGGACATATCGCTCAGTACGGTAGGAACTATGAATCTAAATCTCCTATCTTTGGTGGGAACTACTCATTGTGCATCAACTGGGATGATGGGATCTGCTATGATTATGACAGAGATACGGAATACGAGATTGTAGAGTGGTCAGTCATCTACAGGATACACCACACTTCGGGAGTGAACTACTACTACACTGGTGCATGGGAAGGAATTGGGCCGAGCGAAGGTAACGGGACCAATTCAACAGAATATGATTGCTCTGGATACGGAGAGAGTTGGGGGCCAGGTATCGCTCCTATGCCTTCTGGCTGTGAGAACCCGATAGTAACCTTGCATGTATTCTATCACAACAGCAGTTCAGGAGAGAATATAGGAGGGATGATCCAGATTGAATTATTCAGGAATTATGCTCCTGCTCATGTTGACAGTTTCCTCACTCACGTGGAGAACGAGGCCTACGATTCCACGGTTTTCCACAGGGTCATTGACGGGTTCATGATCCAAGGTGGCGACATCGAGGGTCAGAACGGACCTGGTGGATACGCTGCAAACTGGTATGGCTATTGCAACGGCCAAGCTGATAGCTCGACGGTCAATAACACCGAATGCGTTCAGACAGATTGGACTCTGCCTGACGAACTCGGAAACAACCTGACTCATGGCCCAGGAACGCTCGCGATGGCTAAGACCAGCAACCCCAATACAGGAGGAAGTCAGTTTTACATCGTCCCTAGCGATAGTACCCCCTATTGGCTAGATGGAGCTCACACCATTTTCGGGCAAGTCATCTACGGGATGGAATATGTCAATGCAATCAGTGAAGTTCCAACTGACTCAGGCGACTCACCAATTGAAGAAGTTCGACTGACCTATGTCACCATAGACGAGTGATTATGGTGCCTCATGACGGACTTGAATCAGACTCACTGAATGCCCATTGACTCACCCGTGACTCAGAGGTCGTAGGGAAGGAATCCTATGCAACAGGCAGTGTTTCACTGGGTTCTGCTGAGGAACCCTATGGGCCGGATATGACTCATTCATACCGATTGACTGAGGGGCGACTCATTCGCTACCCTTCCGATTAGATACGAGCGGATGGGGGGCCGTTGCGATTGGAAGTATGACAAAAACAATTCATTAAATGATCGTCAACCATTCCGGCAGCCTGCATCATCGCATAGCATGTGGTCGGCCCGATAAAAGAGAATCCCATTTTTTTCAGAGCCTTGCTCATCTGGGTACTAATTTCGGTAACCGCCTCGATTTCATCCATGGTTTTGCATTGATTGATAATTGGTTCACCACCTACAAAACCCCAAAGAAAGTCGCTAAAAGCATCCTCATCCGTACCAAAATGTTCCACAAATACCCTCGCGTTATTGATTGCTGAGTTGATTTTCGCACGGTTACGAATAATACCCGCATCGCCCATCAATCGCTCGATATCTCCCTCATCATAGGCAGCGATTATGGTAGGGTCAAATCCATCGAAAAGTCGACGATAATTCTCTCGCTTTTTGAGGATAGTAATCCATGAAAGCCCAGCTTGAGCCCCTTCGAGAATAATTTTCTCAAATAGCCGGCGACCATCTCGATTCGGCCGGCCCCATTCTTTATCGTGGTATGAGATGTAAAGAGGGTCTTTTGTCGACCACTCACAACGAACTAGTTCCGTCATTGCATATCCTCGTCACTATCGAACTCTTCATCCAATTCTCGAGGATCAAAGTTCGACCAAGATTCAATCGTCTCCAAATCCTTCTTCATCTCTTGCCGGCGATTTGCCGAATAGATCATTCCAAGAATCGTTAAAATTATTATTAATCCAATAAGAACCGGTAATCCAGTACCCAATAACCATACTAAGAAATTTTCACCCTCACCAGAATCAATCTGAATAATTTCTATTTGGGCGGGGCTAACGATATCGCCATCGACTGCCCAAACTTCTACCCGAGCAGTGGTTCCTTCATCGATAGTCCAAACGGTTTGCAATGTCCAGATTCCATCACCCGCAACTATGTCTCCTTCAAGTCCATCATCGCGTAATTCGTACTCACGTACCTCACCCCCTGCTTTCAATTCGCACAAGACAATTTGTGTCGTGCCATCCAAGTCGTCAAGACGGACCGTCAAGAATATTGGATTCGGCTCGCCCCTCTGAAGCTTACTTGGATTGATGATTAATTCGAATAATTGGGGCGAGCTTGAGCCGATTGTCAAATTGATTGAAATTGAATCGCTCGCACCTCTCGAATCTTGAACATAAAGTGTGATTTGAATCGGGCCAGGTTGGAAATTAACAAACACTACTTCTTTGTCACCTAGATCAATTCCATCACTTGTCGACCATTCGTAAAGTACGATATCATTATCATAATCGTACGAGGCTGATCCATTCAAGACAATCTCTGTTCCCGGAGGAATATACTGACCTTCGAATAATCCTTCGATACCAGCAATAGGTGCGGTTTCCTGGACTGTAAGAAATTGTGAGTGAGTTCGTATTTTTCCTGTTGAATCGGTCAAAACAAAGGTTAATTCATGAATTCCAGCAGGTATGTAATCGTTGTACCAGTAGTCAATTGTTTTGTTGAGAAGAATCGGCTCTGCTATTAAATCAGAAGTGACAGTTACTGTGAAATCATCACCATCTGGGTCGAAAGAGCGACGGAAATCGAAAAGTACGGGAAGATTCGAAAATACTTCTACATCGGGCTGCGGCGAGTCGAGAATTAACACCGGAGCAGCCTGCTCGACACTAACTTGAATCGAATCGGTTGCAATCTCACCATCACCATCATCGAGTATCAAAGTGATAGTGTGCAGACCTTCTGGCAATCTCGCTTCAAAGCGCCAATCTACTCCAAGCGGCTCGCTCATCAAATTTGATTGCCAAAGCACAGAGACCAAATCTTGGCTGACCTCTGTGCTAGGGTTGCAGATTAGTCCTGAACCATTGTCTACAAGGTCTGTGCAGGCGACGTCCCAATCTCCTGAACCGGTCGCATCAAATGAGACCAATTGACTGGAATCGGTCGCGAAAGAATTCGTTGGAGTTGAAATTAATGCGACCGGAGGGGAATTTTCGACTGAAATTAATTCACTAACACTTGTCCATCGACCAGCATGATTTGGCCGATCGTCACTCGCATACATGGTTATTTCATGCACGCCTTTCGAAAGGGTTCCAATCCATTCAACCTCATCGACAGGAGTGATACCAGAGCCGAGTAATCCATCGACATCACTCCAAAATTCATACTTCACTTCATCATCTTCAGGATCCGATGTATCGGTTCCATCAAGGCGAACGAGATTCTGAGAGAGTGATCCACTGCGCTCAATATTCATCATCGCCTCAGGAAGTTCGTTGAATAATTCAACACTGAACGTCCAGGAAACTGGTGAATTGACATTATCGCTGGCATAAACTGTCACTTGGAATTGATTCGGCGCTCCTAGGAAGTTGCGCTCGATTAGCATTGGACAACCGCTTGTCTGGGTATTTGTCTCGTAGGATGCGACTACCCAGCAATCCAATGGATCACCTTCAGGATCAGTGGTACCCGTTAAATCGATTGAGATATTTGCGGTTTGTCCAAGATATAGAGTTCCCCAAGCAGAGATATCAGGTGTTGTGTCGACCGAGAGTAATGGTGGTCGATTGACCAATTCTATCGCTCTCGTTTCTGTAACACAATGATTGTCAGTATCGCAAACTTCCAGAGTGATTTCATGTTCACCATCCGAGAGACATATACTACCATTATTAGCGATGAATATCGAAGAATTCCCAATCATTCCACAGAATAAATCGCCATCGATATTACTGCTCCATGAATAAGATAAATCATCCTCATCCAAATCCCAAGACTCGCTCGCATTGAACAAAATTTCTGAACCGCTCGCGAAAACTTCCTCATCTATTGGTGTACTCCAAAGGATGAAAGGCGGTTGGTTTGATAATTCTAAAATACATAAAATTTCAATGTTAGAATCAAGGAATTCTGTTGAGGTATTATTGTGCACACCATCATAATCACAGCTGCTGTATACAGAATTTACATTAGACCAAGATTGCTGAATAGTCCATCGTTTACCAACGAATGGGCCAAGAATATCAACGCCAGAATACGGCAATATTGTAGAAAATTCTGGCTCGAATTGGTCGAATGTCAAATTGACTTGAGAATATGGAATATGATGCAGTAATTGATTGACGACATGGGCTTCAACCATCCACATCACGTCGAGTATGCTATCATTCGCCGTCGAAGATGGCGTTGCAATCGAACCAGATGAAATCCATCGAACATGACTCGAACTTCCCAATGAAAAAGTATCAACGGTTGCCCCAGAAGCGAAGGAAGAACTTGTGAAATTTACGAAACTATTCGTAATCGTTGGTAGAGTGGATGAATTACAAAACAGGTTCAGATTTTCAATAAGTAATTCTACATGATCCCAAATATCGAAGCATGATGAATCACCGCGAATTACTGAATTATTCAGATAAGAAGTCAGAGTCGTCGCTGCCCTCCAACCGAATCCACCATTCTCGCCATTTAGATCTAAGTTGACTACATGGGCATCGACCTGATCGAAATCCAATGCATAGGTCGATGAATTTGATTGAATTAACAAATCGTCGATTAGAATCGTGCCAGCATGAGATAGTCCCGAATTATCGATGTCGAGAGCCGCGCCAAAGGTTGGGTCTCGAATTTCCATCGAAAGAAGTTGAAGATCAATACTATCACGTACGATTACCCCATACTCATTTCCAATCGAACTACATTCAAAGCAAGAGACATTTTTTCCACTGCTGATGACATCGTTCGACTCTTCGAAGTAATATCCTGCTCCAATTGTAAATGAATCACCATCGAAACCGTTTCCAGAGCTTAGAATATAGGAGAGTTCGACATTACTCGAATCCCTTACAGAAATACCGTGACCTTGGTTATCGGTGGTTTCAATATTGCTAATTTGAGGATGAAACTCTCTGAAATCAACTCCACTCGCACCATTCCCACTAATTTCCCAATCCATCCCATATGCTCCTCCTTTCCACATCAAAACTCCAGGACCAGAAGAATTTTTGACGACTAAATTAGTCAAGAGTGGTGGACCTCCCGAACCCCAATTAGCGCTTCTCCAAAATAGCCCTGCTCGGTCGTTAAATGGTGTAGAGATTCCATCATCACCACTTCGTAAAATTGTCAGACTGTCGACAATAGTCGAGGAATCTATCATGTAGGCGCGGAATCCTACGACGGGATTATCTTCGATTAGTCCGCCATCAATTTTAATTCCGCTCGTGTTAACTTCGAGAGCAGACATCCCGAGACCAGGGGTTTTGGCATCTGCTCCGCCGGTGCCACGAATCTCTAAATTTTCGAAAATTGCATTGATTGGGAGATTCGAGAATTGGCTATGATTGTATTGTTCGACCATCACGCCTCGGTATTGGCTATCTTCGACTCCGAGACGTAAGAAGGTCGGTCGAGTACTCCATCCTTGCGTAATATGACGAACGTAGACACCGTTATCGCAGCGACTAACGTTTGCATCAACGATGAGTGGACGAGAATCTTCTATCCAAATCCCTGCAGAAATTGCGGTAGTCGCACCCGAAACATTGGAAATTTGCAAATTGGATAACATGCCTCCTGAATTGCCCCAATAATTGATTCCGCGCGTCGTCAATTGATCGATTGTGACGCCATTCACAATCGGCGCTGAACTAGCGCCTATTGACAAACCGATTCCTTTGCGCCAAGATGTGTCAAGCGGGATGTCTTGGCCGCCACCAATGATTACCAAATCTGTGATTAGAGGTGAAGCGGAATCAAAGAGATCGACTGCTACTCGGTCAGCATTCTCGACCCTCAAATTAGTCAAAACTGGATCGCTGGAATATATTGTCATTCCATATTCTGAATTTTTTATCGTTAAATTATCAATTTTTGAGCCAAGCCCAGAACTGGTATAATTGAATATAATTCCATCATGATTACCAGTAGGTGCATCCAAAATCACCGGGCTAGTCGATGTCCCCTGTACAGTCATTCGACCGGCGACTAGAATATCTTTATCATCGCCGAGGAAAATATTCGTTCCGGCTTGAACAATTAAAATGTCGCCGCTTTCTACTGTATACCCGTCAGGCAAAGATACCGAACCAGACCATACAGTAGTTGTTCGAGTACTCGCTGCCAAATTTGCCATCGGCAGAATTGCTACTGTCGAACTAAGCATCAAGAAAACTAGCATTATCGCATGCCGCCGACTTCCTCTAAGGCCGCAATGCATGGCTTGACGGCACTGCAATTGCATATTATCCCTAACGCTCTCATGGACATCAAAAAAAAACGTTCAATAAGAGTCATAATAAATGGAAATCGGTCGGAGCGGTTCAGCGAGAGGACAATTCCATGAGCACAGCGTTCGTATTATTCAAGTGTCAACCACAGATGGAGAAGGATGTTTTCATTGCTCTTTTGAACCTAGATTGTGTCACTGAAACACATGTTGCCTATGGTGAATATGACCTCGTAGTAAGAATCGATTTCAATAATGAAAAAGAGATGGCTAAGACTTTAATCGGTAATATGCGCTCAATTCCAGGGGTTATCCAAACCGAGACTCTGATTGCAGTGGAGGCTTGAAAATGGCAGTAGGATTCGTTTTGATTACTACTGAGCCAGGCTGGGAAGTTAAGGTTCGAGAAGAGGTTAGCAAAGTTGGCTGCGTCGTCGGACAATGGATCGTTTTCGGAATGCACGACCTCTTCGTAAAAGTCGAGGCTGAAGATGAAGGTGAAATGACTCGAGCAATAGTCAAAGATATCCGCTCGATTGAGGGGATTTCTGAAACTCGCACTTTGATCGGCGCTGAAATTTGATTATACAGATTGTGTTAATCTGTCAAGCAATTCTCTCGCTGCATCACTACATTCAGCAGCTCTGAATCGATGAATAGATTCCTGCCAATGCGAGAGCCGGTTATGTGGTTCGAGAACACCACGCCAATACCATAGTTGAGCGGAGAGACGTCGAAAAATTGCCAAATCATCGCGAATCTCTGCGGACAATTCTCGCTTGTGAAGATCGATTAACCACGATGGTGGTTCATCGCCTACCGCCTCTAAAGTTGTATGAATCATCGAGATTCGCTGTAATTGGTCATCACAATTTTCTAGGAAAATTCTCGATGATTCTATCGCATCTGAAGTTGCGTTCCCATTCGTTCTAATCGTCAAACTAGCCTTCAAATCTAGTGAAGTCAAGCTCGGATGATCAGAGCCGAGGCTAGATTCAATTTCTCCACGAGCTTGTGCAGATTGAGAAATATCGCCGGTTTGAAGAGCAATCGAGTGCTTCATTAGATTTAGTGACAGGGTCGCAGTAGCACGATCTGAATCTGATAATTGCGAAAGGGAAATTTTTGAAATCGATTCAGATAATTCCTTGGCAAGTTGCGGATCAAGTTTTCCAGGTAACCTATCGTCGTATCGACGAACGATACTTTTGATTTTATGACGAATTTTCTCAGCGACAGGAAGGTGTTCGAGGGCTTCCTCTTCCAATCGATTTGCTGTTTGTGAATCACCTCGAATTCTCGCAAGTCTTGCTTGACGCAATTTTTTTGCTGGCCCATCACTAATTTCACTAAGATGAGATTCTGCAATTCTTCCTTCACCCCTTTCCAATGCAAGGTCCACTGCTCCTTCCCGGAGAACTTCATTTCCACTTCTCTCAACTGCATCCTCGATTAGAACCGCGGCTGCAGCACTGTCAAAATTTGCGATTTGCTGCAACCGATCTGAAAGCCACTCAGCATCAAACTCGGATGAATTCAATCTGTGATGAGCTTCGATTTGCAAGGCTCTTTCACCCTCCCTCTCCTCCCATAACGATGCTCCGATAGAATGCAAATCAGCCAATTCCTCTGCTCGCCAAATACCACGACGGACGTTGCGAATCAAATGATGTGGCTCGACCATCGAATCTGTCCAACGAAGAATTGCAGATTCGTCGAGTTCTTGAATACCTTCGTTTTCAAATAATTCGTCAGATTTTAATGGAAATGGCGCTAAACATAATTCATCGAGAGTAGATGTTCCATCCTCACTTAGTCGACGAATTACCATCTTCTCGACATATTCCTGAACCGCCTCAACTCGAGCCGGTAATTCATCGTCGGGCGACCATAAATGAAGTGCTAATGGATGGCCGCCCAGAGCGGTTGAAATCTCTGCAGCTTCATTTTCATCAACTAATCCAGAAATAATTTGAGAACCGCTTTCAGCAGCTAATCCACCCAATCTAATCTCCGAATATCCTTTCATTTCACCTAATGGGCTCGGTGCTCGAACAACGACGAGAACCGAACTCGGACCTCGTTTCAATTCAGACAATAATTCCTCCACGCCAGCGGCATGACGAACATGCAATTCTTGGACCTCATCGAGCACGAGGAGGGTTCTAGAATTAGATATTGAAGAAGCGATTGCAGCGAGGCTTTTCGTAGCAGATTTAGCCGACCATTGCTCAGCTATATTTGCTGGATCAGAATAATTATGGCATGTTGCCCATCGTACGGACAAACCAGATGAAATCAATTCGTCAACCACACCCCTAGCAAGGCTGGTCTTTCCAACCCCGGGCAGACCAGATAGGATTACACAACCTCCCTCAGATAATTCATCGATGACCTGTGAAATATCGACTTCCCGGCCATGTAGAATTGAACTATCGGGAATCGGACCAATTATTTTTCCGAGTTTTTCGGAAACGTACCCCACATCTTCAATCTGTTTCCGACCCTCCTCAGTAATGTGAACGACGGTTCGGCGGCGAGAACCGCCGCCGATAACATGCGCCGATCTTGTCGATACAAACTCTGCTTCTTCCAACGCGTTGAGAGGCGCATGAATGGCTGAGCGCACAACTCCAAGAGATTCTGCAAGCCCAGGAAGAGATAGTGCGCGCGGCACATCCCAAGAGTTTTCGACCTCGGTTCCGAACTCGGCCAAGCGGGCCAAAATCCGAAGCTGGGCATCGCTGAGCATACACGGCGAGCAGGTCATGGGTTCATGGGCATTCACCTGCACCGCATCAACTGAAGATGCCCGTCGACGCTAACTCTGTGAATCTCCCGGATAAGCCCGGAGTCTATCTTTTTCGTCAAACTGACGAGCGTGTATTGTATGTGGGAAAAGCCACGAATATACGTGAACGAGTCAGATCTTACTTTGCAAAAAATCCTGAACGGAAAATGATTCCAAAATTGGTTTCAAAAGCGGATAAAATCGACTGTATTGTGACGCAAAATCCGGCTGAAGCATTGATACTTGAACGCCAGCTTGTCAGAAAGCATAAGCCGAGATACAATTCGATGTTAAAGGACGACAAATCCTATCCATTCATCGCCTTAACCTCTCATGAACATCCACGAATTATCTACACTCGGCACCCTCCTACTGATGCCGATAGATGGGGGCCATTTCCAGATGCGGGTGCAGCGAAGAAAGTCATCCAATTATTGCGTCGGCAATTCGGCATCAGAGATTGCCCCGAACTCCTTCCAGAGGGCTGTCTGGCGATGCATATCGGATTGTGCCATGCACCTTGTGTATCGCCTGAGGGATATGATTACCAAGTTCATGCTGCAAAGGGGGTACTGAATGGAGATGCTGGAATAATAATCGAATCTTTGCAGGAAGAAATGGATGATTTTTCGGCCGCACTTGATTATGAAAAAGCGGCCGGTGTTCGCGATTTGATCGCTTCAGTTCAATCTACAGTGTCTCAGCAAATTATTCATTCAAGATTCTATCAAGACTGCGATGCTGTTGGATTCGCTTCACGTGGTGATACTGGAACTGTGATAATTCTCCACGCAAAAGGTGGAGTCATACAGGGTCAAGTCGAGTATCCATTGATTCATCGCGGTGATATCGCCGAATCGACCGCACTAGTATTAGCAGAACATTATACAAATCAAAAACCACCAAAATTACTCTTGATTCCAGCTCCTCTTGGCGAATCTATCCAACATTGGTTGAATGAGAGGCGGGGGTCGAATGTTGTGATGCGAGTCCCACTTCGTGGTGAATTAGCTAAACTTCGTCGAATGGCTGATTCAAACGCAGAAGTACAGGTAGTTCGGCATCAGCAAAAACGCTCGGGAAGTTTAGAGAAAGCCGCCGTTACTGATGCCGTTAAATTGCTTCAATCCGATTCACTTAACCACATTGTCTGCTTCGATATGGCTCAAATTCAAGGTCATGAAAGGGTTGGAGCATCGGTGGTTTTCCGAAATGGAAAACCGTCGAAAAAAGAATACAGAACATATCGTGTGAAAACCGAAGCAAAAGATGATTTGGGAATGATGTCCGAAGTTGTTGAGCGCTGGCTTAAACGTCAAGATGAATGGCCAGATATTTTGCTTCTCGATGGTGGTGAAACCCATCTCAATACAATTCTTGCTATGCTTGAAAAGCATGGTGTCGAAAATAGATTTCCGGTCGCAGCTTTAGCGAAGCAATTCGAAACATTACATCGACGTGACCATGAAAATATAGTTTTAGATCGTCGCGGAAGAGTCTTCATTCACGCCCGTGACGAAGCCCACAGATTCGTTAATCGCTATCACAGAAAACGCCGAGGTAAAACAGCGTTGGTAAATCCACTCGAAGAAATCGATGGACTTGGCGCTAAAAAAATTCAATCTCTTCTTCGACACTTCGGCGGCTACAAACATATTGAGCACGCGAATGAATCAGAATTGTGTGAAGCACCTGGTATAGGAAAACAAATGGCCGCAAGAATCTATGCGCATCTTCGTGCTTAATTTGGTTTCAAATTTGTAATAAAACCAACAAAAGACGTTTATTTTTCTTCAAAAAATGATTCTTCGACCATTATTATTGGACTTGACATCTCGCCGAACTCAGCCACGGCTGCAGTTTCTGTTTCAATGAGCTCTTTCTCGTCCAATAGTTTTTGTTTCGCTGATTTTCGCTCTTTGCGCTTGCGAATTATTCTACTCATCATCATCGCAAGCCCTACGCTCAACAAAACTAGATAAGGTGCTAATTCAGTAAAAATAATTGTCCAACCATATTCAACATTGTAGGTGATAGTGTCAGCATTTTTCTTGCATATTGTCCATGTCGCTGCATCAGGGCAAATAGGTGATAAATAAGTCAAAACTTGACGACCATCCTCCTCGCTTAAACTTGCAAATCCAGTCTTGCTTTCAAAAGAAATGAATCGAATATCCTCTGGCATATGAATAATTATTAAGGCTGATGAGCGAATTGTTCCAAGTTGAGTATGCTCCATAATCGGCATTATTTTTTGTTTCATTTTTGCATTTTCAAAACCAATTCCAAAATCATTGGTTATCGGCTCACCAAAAGGCCAGCCGAATGTCTCTTCAAAAATTGAAAAAAGGCTTGCTGAGCCGATATTTAAATACATATTATCTTGTTCTGAGGTAATTGTTGCACGAGCATTATCAATCCTTGCTCCGACTTCAAATGCGATATAATCCGATGGCTCGATCGATATTGGGAGTTCAAATTCTTCAACATCTGCAACGAATGGAGTCGAAACCATATCGACATCCATCGAATATTCTGCAAAGCCAAAATCCATCGGAAAATTTGTTATTTTATTATCATCAAAAAGTGCTGCCGAACGCTGGCTAATCGTCTCGGCTAAACTAGCCATGCCCGCGTTCGAGATTTCTAAATCAATGATTTCACCGGTGCCGATATCAAGGGGTACTGAGAGTTCGGAACCGGAGAGTAAACCCCCTTCTTTACGGTCGCCAAGTACAATCGCTCGGCGAATCAAATCTGCGGGAAGGGGGGAAGTTGCCAATCCATCTTGGCTTAAATCAAAATTAATTCGATGGATTGCAAGAACGATTTCAGCAGAGAAATCGATTTCGATAGCACCAGAAGTCTCCTTCAATCGAATATTCTCAATATCGATTTCTACACGAGATGTGATACAAGTCGCCTGAGTAGAAGAGCAGATTAAATCAGGCGAAGAATTCTCACACGGTATCGATTGAATACAAATTGGATGGCGCCAATCGAATTGACGAGTACCTTCAAATTGCAAATTTTCCGTTTGTGAGCCCGACATAGGTGCAGAAAGAATCAATTTGTCAGGTTCACCATTCGTCGATTTTAACCAATCGGGTAACATTAGTGTCAGAGAAATATCGGTTGCTGGGAAATTTGCTGGAAGCATCTGTTGTAACCATTCTGGATTTGATGCGAATTCAATTTCGACAACGCTCATTATGGCTGCTAAATCTTCATCGGTTATAATCGAAAAATCGAGTGTCGAAATCGCACCCATATTCGAAGCCATCATATTTTCAATAATTTGTGAAATCCGCATCTGCGTGGGCTGAGAATTTGATTCAATGATTACAGGATATTTTCCGGACATCGCATTATCTCCATCTAGACAATATTGAACTTCGAGCTGCTCATCGCATGTTTGGCTCGGCTGATGCCTGAAATCTAAGCCAGAGTTCAGATCGGCATCAGCAAATTGAGGTGAAATGAAACTCACCTCAGTTCCTAACATATTCGAAAATTCCTCAGAGAGATCGGTGAGAGGTAAGCCATCGAGCAAATTTGAAAGATCTTCATTGGTTTCAGTTTTGAACATTCGAATTCCATCAGAGGTAACCCAAGGCAGATTGAGCGAACCTCCGGCAAATTCGGTATTCCACTCATCTAATACACTCTCATCGAGATAGTGAATAGCCAATTCTAATCCAATATTTGTGCTCATTGAATCTCTAGCATCGATGAACAAATCTAGGGTTAAAGCTGGTTCGACATTCATATTTATCGAAACAGTTTGAGTTTCGATTTCACGATGATTCAGGCGCAAAGTCAAATCTTCAGATCGAACCCCTACACCTAATTCAGCTTCGATCTGGTCAAGAAACAGCAGGCCATAGCCTTGCTGAACAGAATTGAAAACTCGAGTATATTTCTCCCCAGGAGGAATTACGTGTGTAGCGGTGGCATATTCAGGTGGGAATATTACCAGTTCGAGTGCGTGACCGGCTGCTGCACTAGCTGTGAAGGTAGATTCCATCGTCGCGCCCATTACGAGCAATCCTTGCATCATTCGGTCAAAATCTGTATTTGTCCCCTCTTGCATGCCAAGTTTGAGAGGATTGAGTACCAATTCGAAAACCGCTTCAAAACATAGAGGTGGATTGAACGGATCATTATCCATTCCATTGACTTCATCTATTGAATCAGCATCGGAATTATAAATGCATTCGATATTGTTTTGAGAATGAAAATCAACTTCAGAAATTGTCGTAACAACGCTGCTTTCTGCATATTCAAAATTCTCTTCAATATATTCTTTCATCATATCCTCAATTCTATCAATCATTCTTTGTTCAACAGTTTGGCCATCCCGTTCAAAATCCAAATAATTTCGGATATAATCTGCGGGGATTCCATCGAGATTTGTACTATCCCCGCCCAAATCGATATCGGTCAGATCAAGATCAATCCTCGACAATTCATGAACAGCCAATTGGACACTTAAACTAACAGATTCTGCAGATTCAACCCTAACCCTCAACGCAGAAGTTACCCATTCATCGAGTGGAGAAGCATCGAGATTAGAATCGTAATCATCACATATACCAACAGTCGATTCCCAAGTTGAACAAATGTCGTTCATTACCTCGGGTTGGCCGGGTGAAGGAGCGGCTAGTATTGTTGGTGAAATGATAAGCAAGACAAGCAAGGCTGCCGCGCGCACCATGAATTGCAGGCGCACACCATCTACCATAAGTCTGAATCCGGATTGCATCGACGAAGAGTCAATGCGCAGGGAAGACCCACACCTCCACCTGCGCGATGCAATGACAAAATTTTTGACTTCAAAAATTGTCGAAGAAGATTTGTTGAGGGAGCTTATCGATGACTTACCTCAACGTTGGGAAAAATTCTCAAACGTGGTACTGCTCCAAAATTCTGCTTTTAAAAAACCGCATTGGAAAGAATATATTTCAATCGAATTTTGGCAAGTCGTTTCATCAGCTCTTGGAGTAAATATCCTAGTAAGAATCGGTGAAATCATAGGTGAGAAACGAGAGAGTACCGTCGAAATGCTTGTCGGTGATGATGATTGGGTAATCCGTCGAGAAAATGGTATTGATTATGGTTATAATTTGACTAAATGCATGTTCTCAACAGGGAATGTCAACGAACGTAGAAGAATGGGTGAAGTTGGTAAAAGAGATGAAATTGTTGTCGACCTATTTGCTGGAATCGGCTACTATTCATTACCAATGTTAGTCGCAGGAGAGGTCGAAAAAATTCATTGTTGTGAATGGAACGAAAATGCGATAAAAGCACTCAATTGGAATTTGAAAAGAAATAAAGTCGAACATTTATGTAAGATTCATGAAGGTGATAATCGAATCACAGTGGCTGGATTGAAAGGGGTTGCTAATCGTGTCATCCTCGGTCTTCTACCAAATGTTGAGCAAGCTTTCGACCTCGGACTAGCCTGCCTTGTTGATTCGGGTGGAATTTTGCATATCCACGGGATTGCTCCGGCGAAGAATTATGATGATTGGATCGCCGAAAAGCTTGGTGAATTGCGTGAGATTGAGCCAGCGAAAACATTTGTTGAACACTCGCGGGTTCGAGTAAAATCCTATGCACCACATTGGGATCATATCGTTCTGGACGTTTTAGTTTCATCGAGAAAACAAAGAGTTATGGCTTTCGAAGATTCTGTCGATATTAATGCTCTATTAGTGAGCGGAGGAGTGGATTTGACAAAATTTGAATTTCATCAATACTGGAACACGATGGATGCTATCGATAAAATTCGAGAATTCTCACCAGATATTTTGCTTCTAGACCATTTTATCCCTCCGATTAAAGGGCTCGAAGTTCTGAATCTAGTCAACCAAAATGTCGAACAAGCAGAATTGAATCGACCAAGAAAAATTATTGGAATCAGTAGTTCCAATTCGGCCAATCAAGATATGCTTTATGCAGGGGCAGACTCAGCCATCGTTAAATTCAAACTCACAGAACATGAGGTGTGGCGAGCATGAGTTTGATTATTCGCGATATGAATTCAGGCGACTGCGAGGCTTTAGTAAGAATATATAATTCAATTGTTGAAGAGCGCGTAGCCACATTCAATACCGGTGCAATCAACATTGATGCTGTTTCAAATTGGCCAAGCCTAGGCTCAATTATTGTTGCCGATTTTGCTGGAGAAACCGTTGGATTTGTCAGATCGTTTGCATATCGGGAGAGAGAATGCTACGAAGGAGTTACACAATTCTCGATTTACATTGCGATGCACGCTCGAGGCAAAGGCATCGGCGATCATCTGCTTTACCGCTTTATCGATGAAATGGAAGCGGCGGGAAAATGGAAAGTTCTTTCTCGTGTCTTTCCCGAAAATACCGCATCGATAGGACTTCTTGAGAAACATGGATTTCGTCAGGTTGGACTTTACAAAAACCATGCCAAACTCGACGGGGAATGGCGTGATGTCGTCATCGTTGAGAAATTATTAGGCGAAGCTGACGATGTGGCCGGTGAGTGAAAGTGGTCGAAGAATGGTTGATTGATGCTGCACGAGAATACAATCTTAATTCACTAGCAAATCGAGACTCTTACGCAGCTGTTTTATTGATGCCAATCGAGACAATGGATACAATTCTTGACTGGACTTTTTCTTCACTACCAGATGAAATTCTCGTTGGAATGGATCCTAATTCTGCCAAATCAAATCCTGACGAAACAATCGAAGCATATTCTGGCTCAGGAATAAAAGATCATTTATTCGCCGGCCAAGGTTTTGTCCTAGGTCAACCACATTTTGTGAATAGAGGAAATTCCGAAGAGGTTCACCATGTGCCAGAAGAATGGGTGGACGGACTTTTCGCGCAAGAAAGAGGAGTTCGTGGCGGCAGATTTACTCATTGGTTGCACACCCATCCAAATGCACCTGCAATTCCTAGTGAGGCTGATGCTGATGCCGCCCAATGGACCGAAGGAATCGATATGATTCTCGGAATTCATTTCTTCAATAAAAGGCATTCATCATGGCTGAGAAGTTTTGGAATTAATGATAAAACTGAACCAAATCCAATTGGCCGAACTAAGACCGGACATACTATTTTGGGACTAGAAATGATTGGTTTCCACCGAACTGGATTTGGAGTTAATTTAGTTATCACCGATGAGAATGGCAATGCTATCGAATGAAAAAATTTCATTTTTCGATGAAAATGTGTTCACGGTAGTGCTGTAATTCTTCTATACTACCGCGAATATCATCCAGCGCTCGATGGCCAGAATTTTTTGAATAATTAGGAGCTTTTGGAAACCAACGCTTGACGAGTTCTTTGATTGAAGTAACATCGACACTTCTGTAATGGAAATATTCGTGTAATTCTGGCATATATCGTCTCAAAAAACGTCGATCCTGGCCGATTGTATTTCCACAGAGTGGGTGAATTCCTTCGATGCAATGCTCACGAAGGAATTCCAGTGTCTGTGCTTCTGCTTCGGCCATTGATATCTTCGAAGCGTTAACACGCTCAATCAAACCGTTTTCCGTGTGGTGAGAAACGTTCCATTCATCCATTTTTGCAAGATCCTCTTCACTTGCCGAAATCGCAAAACTAGGCCCCTCTGCAACAATTGTCAAATCCGCTTCTGTAACAATAGTCGCAATTTCGATAATCGTATTTTCATCAGGAAATAGCCCGGTCATTTCGAGATCAATCCAGACCATCCTGTCCTCGACCATGATGTTGGCACCGAATGTTCAGTCATAGCCGTTACCGCTCGATGCAGACAATCAAATGGCTCTCTTACCACGCGCATTGACATGAGTGGTGTAGGTTACATCGAGTTGCTGAGAAGGAACTCCTCGTTCCGCCGCCTGTTCATTGCGAACGAAATCTCATTCATTGGCGACTGGTTCACCGTAATCGCCCTATTCATTCTCGCCGGAGAGGCCACTGACAACTCGCCATTGGCGATTGCAGGTGTGATGGCTTCGAGGAGTTTTGCGCTGGCCCTAGTAACTCCGTTCACGGGGATGCTGGCGGACCGATATTCACGCAAGGGGCTGATGCTGGGTGCTAACATCGCATCTCTGTTTGTTCTCGTTTTCGTACTTGCTTTAGATTTGCTTGGAAGTCTGACATCGGTGTATGTACTGGCGGTGGCGATGGTGGCTGCTAGAGCAGTTTTCGACCCCGCTGAGTACGCCTATCTTCCCAATATCTGTGACGATCAAGAACTGTTGACTGCCAATGCCTTGGCCTCTGGAGGGTGGTCGGTAGCACTGGGGCTGGGTTCCGCAATAGGCGGGCTGACCATCTCCATTTACGGCATCCAGACGGCGCTGTGGATAGACACTGTGACCTTCGTTGCGGCCGCTATAGGAATCATGACACTGCCATCCGGTGGCCCAGACACCACAGAGAGAAAGAGTGCCACCCCCCGAGTGGTCGTTGGAGAGATTGCCGCTGGATGGAGATACATCCTATCCAGCCCACCGCTGCGCAGAGTGGTGTTCGCCAAAGGTCTGTGGGCCTCTGGAGGCGGGGCTCAGGTATTCCTACTGATTCTGATAGGGATGGAAGCCGGCTTCGGCGAGGTCGCTGCGGGCGTCGGTATACTGTTCATGGCTAGGGGATTCGGTAGCGGCTTCGGCCCCATCGCAGGAAGACCACTGATGGAGAACCCACGCCTCAGGCCGTATCTGCTGGGACTCGCAGTGGGGGTCTGTGGGCTGTTCTACATCGCCGTCTCGGCCGTAGAGTGGACTGAGATGGTTCTAATTCTGGTGTTCTTCTCGCATGCCGCGAGCGGTCTGAACTGGGTGTTGTCGACAACTTTCCTTCAGGAGAGATCTGCCGACGAATGGCGTGGTAGGGTGGCTGGAACAGATCACTTCGGAATCACCTTGACGATGGGAATCTCAGCAGTAGTCGGGGGGCTCATCATGGAGAACGATCTTCTCGAACTCAGAGAGTTGATTGCCCTGACCGGGATGGTTCAAATCGTCCTCGGATTGGCCTGGATAGTGCTAGCCTCGCCGCAAGAAAAAACTCTGCTAGACCAGTCTCTGAAGTCCATCTAGGGCGATAAGTGGGGCTATTGAGAATAGTGTTTCTCTGACCAATGGGTGGATAAAATCTCAAACTCCCAATTGATTATATTCAACCAAAAACGCTAACCAAAGCGATGGGAATGATGCCCAAAATATATTCCATGCTACACGTTCTGTCGAAATTAATTCTTCAGGGAAAAAATTGTTCAACTTATTATTGAGTTGCTCGGTTGAAGAATCAATAAGTTGCTCTACTGATTCACGAACCATGTCGATTGGAGTCTGTAATATGCTTCGGATAAAGTTTGAAACTTCTTCACCAACCGTGCCTAATATTGGAAAAAAATTCTTATCTGGAATTTTATTTGAGGTCGATTTAATAATCGATTGAGTAAACAGCATTTTTTTCCTTAAATTCACAGCAGCCTCAAGTAAGAAGATGCTATAATCAGAACCATCGATTGGCAAATTAAAATTTGGCATTTTGGCCACCTTAGCCATCAGCCCTTCAATTAAATCCAATAATTTGTGAAATGTCACATTCATGGCTAATGCGATTTGGATGTCTAATAATAACCATGCAGTCAACCCTAATGCACCTATAGCTGACACATTAGAAGGAATGTCATCAAGGGTTAATTGATGAAGACCAAATTTATAGAGAATTGGTAATGAAATTATTATTGGTAAAAAAATCATCAAAAGTTGTTGATTGATGAATTTCTCTAAGCGTGGGATTTTTAGTTGAAGGACTAATTTAATCGCTTTGCTTCGGTTTTTTGGCACTAATTTTTTGAACCTATCATCCAATTTATTAATAAAAAATAACCGTACAATCAACGGTATAAAAATTAGAATAAATATCAGATCTCTAATTGAATTAGGAGGGATTTGAGGTAATAAGGCAAGGAGAATTTCGGTATTTGTCATAATTCCATCTCAAAGGCGCTCCAAGGCCGCCGCATTAGCCATCGCGGTTCTGACCAATAATAATGCTACGAATGCCGAAACGGCAAAAGATGCCCCAATTACATGATGAGTATTATAGAGAATCAAAAACACACCGCTCAATGAAAGATATGAAACCAACTGACAGATTCCAGAAATCATATTCAAAACTTTGAATTCTGAATCCATAATTCTGTTAGGATGTTCTTGAACAAAAGTATGAATCATAAAATAAATTCCTTGAAAGGGTAGGGCAATTGCAATAATCGTCAAGCCAACAACCTTCAAGAAAGGGTTATCAGCACCTTCGAGAGATAATCCATGGAAAAGAAGATAACCAGTGTTCATACCGATAATTGCTGCCATAATTGTCCATTGTTTATCGGTGAATTGAGCCTCCCCACTCGCATCAGCCGGCACCATAGCCAACTTTGCGCTTCGATACACGGTTGAAGATTACCCTCGCTTCGCTTGTAATCAATTGATTCTATTCGGTTGCATTCGTTCACCAATCACTTGTAGAGTGAGGCGTGCTTTGCACGAACCTTAGCAAGCTTTGGTGATACAACGGCCTGACAGTAAGGGTTAGTTGGATTATTTTCGAAATAATCATGGTGATAATTTTCAGCGATGTAAAGTGTTGTCAACTCACTAACCTCAGTTACGATATCATTGACGAAATTTTGCTGAAGATAGGCAATTACCGCCTCAGCATCAGATTTTTGTTTTTGATTAGAGAATAATATGCAACTACGATATTGGGTTCCGATATCGTTGCCTTGCCGATTCAATTGGGTTGGATCGTGGACGGTAAAGAAAACTTCGAGTAAAATTCGCAGGGGAATAATTTCTGAATCGAATGAAACTTGAACCACTTCGGCATGGCCGGTTTGGCCTGAACAAACTTGTTCATATGTTGGATTTTCTGTGTTTCCACCGGCATAAGCTGGCAGAACTTCACTAACTCCGTATAATTCTTTGAAGGCACCCTCGACACACCAAAAACAACCGCCGCCAAGAACGATTTTTTCAGACATTGATTCACCGACGATAATTCGGTGCTTCACGAGTAATCTCGACATCGTGAACATGCGATTCGGACAGACCAGCATTGGTTATCTTGACAAAATCGCAATTCTCACGCATTGCCGCAATATCCCCGTTACCTGTATATCCCATACTCGAACGCAGACCTCCAGTCAACTGGTGAATGACATGCTCGACCGGCCCTCTTGCTGGGACTCGGCCTTCGATACCTTCTGGAACATATTTTCGGGTATCGCCCTGTTCAGATTGGAAATATCTGTCGTGAGCACCCATAGTCATCGCGCCGACGCTGCCCATACCACGGTAGACTTTGTAGGAGCGACCTTGGTAGAGAATAATCTCCCCTGGTGCCTCATCGGTGCCTGCCAAAACACTGCCAACCATAACGCAATCCGCCCCACCAGCAATCGCCTTCGCAATATCTCCGCTAAACTTAATTCCACCATCTGAGATTACTGGAATACCGGCTTTTTTACATACAGAAACAACTGATTGAACGGCCGTTAATTGTGGAACTCCAACACCCGAAACGATTCTTGTTGTGCATATTGAACCTGGTCCAATTCCAACTTTAATTGCATTCGCACCGGCTGAAATCAACGCTTCAGCGGCCGCACCAGTCGCGACATTACCTGCAATTATCTGAGCGTCTGGACCTACCAATTCTCGAATTTTTGCAACCGAATGAATCACTCCATGTGAATGTCCATGAGCCGTATCGACGACTACCACATCAGCACCCGCTTCAAACAATGCTAGCGCCCTTTCGACTCCAGCATCACCTGTGCCGGTCGCTGCAGCAACTCGAAGTCGACCGTGCTCATCTTTGCATGAATTTGGGTTATCACGACTTTGCTGAATATCTCGCACAGTCATCATCCCTGTGCATTTTCCATCTTTATCGACGACAAGCAACTTTTCGATTCGATGTTTGTGAAGCAATTTTTTCGCATCTTCGGGACCTACATGATGTTCGACAGTAACAAGATCAGTAGTCATCATTTCAGAAACCAACATATTGTCGTCATTGACGAAGCGAATATCGCGATTTGTGATGATTCCGACCAAATTATCATCGGCATCGACTACCGGTAACCCAGAAAATCCGTGTTCTGCCTTCAATCGACGCAACTCGCCAATGGAAGTTTCTGGGTTAACCATAATTGGATTTAGAACCAATCCAGATTCGAAGCGTTTTACCGAGTTTACTTTAGCAGCCTGTGCTTCGATGGCCATATTTCTGTGAATTACTCCAATCCCTCCAGCCTGTGCCATCGCTATAGCCATGCGAGATTCGGTAACAGTATCCATCGCAGCGGAGATGATTGGGATATTGAGTGAAATTGTTTGTGTCAGGTGAGTTTTCAAACTGACTTCAGCTGGAAGAACTGATGACTCGGCAGGTAGCAAAAGTACGTCATCGAAGGTCAGAGCCTCGGGTATGCTATCCTGTGCCATTAGGGATAGGCTATGCCTTACCTACTTGAATTATTTGATTAGAATAACACTTATTCACTTTCAAAACCTAGATGCAAAAAACTTCACTTCATCCGTTTACTTCAAGAACCATGCTTTGCCGCCGGCGACTTGGAGAATTACCATGTTTGGCTGTGTGATGATAGGTTGGCGGGAATGGGTCGGAACACCCGAACTCGATAGTCAACCGTTTAGGGCAAAAATCGATACTGGTGCATGGTCGAATACAATGCATGCAGTCGATATTGAGGTTGTCGAGTCGGATATCGAAACCCATGTTCGTTTCCGACTTGAAGAAGGCGGTGATTGGATTGAGCGGCCACTATTCGATTGGCGCCGTGTTCGCGATACTGGTGGCCACGATACGCTTCGTCCAGTGATTCGCACAAGCCTCGAAATTGCCGGTGGCGATTACGATATCGAATTGTGCCTACAAGATCGCTCGAGAATGCGCCACCGAATGATTATCGGTCGCAAATTCCTTCGCCTTGGATTCGTTATCAATCCGCAACGTCAATGTATACACAAGAAGGAATTGAGCACACCAAGAGTTACGATTAATCTCGATGTTGGATATTAGATTCACAAATCGACTCCTTCATCAAATATGGCCCGAGTCGGTAGTCGATGGAACAGCATGCAAATGTTAGAGATACAACGTTAGTGCCATCTCCATGGTGGCTCAAAGGAGCTGCGATTGTCGTCGCATTATTCTCGCTTCCACTCATCGCAAACATCATTTTTTCGATGGCAACACCATTTCTGCTAGATTTCATTCCCTCTTCGGAAGAAATATGTGGTGAGGATCCACAAACTACAGGTGAAGAACAAGAGACCTGGCAATCTTGTAAGGATGAAATGGATGTAATGATTGATTATTTTAACGAAATTGAAACTTCTGGCGTCATGAATGCCACTGGAATCTATTGCGCTATTTTGCTTCTAATTTCGATCCCGACAATAATCCTGCTTTGGACGGGAGATAGAGAGTTGGGTATCAAACTCGCTTGGGCGTATATCGCGATAAATTTCCTAGGTGGAATGTATACGACTTGGTTGTACCTCAATATCGGCATGATGCCACTCGGACCTGAAGCTGAGGCGGCTCTACCGTTTTCTGAATCAATCATCGCTGCATCTTCTTATGCCCAAATAGGCACTTGCAATCTAATTCTCGCTGGTCTCCTCGTAATGGTTTCACAAAAATCGAAACCACAAACGAATTTGGTCATTCCATCCGCCTTCCATCATCAGAACGAGCCGGGTAAACATTGAAGCGGGGTCGGCTCGCACCAACATACATGGCAATGAATGCTGGTGGAATAATCGTAGTTAACACAGAAACCGTCCCAGGCAAGACAATCACGGAAACATTAGGGGTGGTCACGGGCTCGACGGTGCGGGCAAAGAATGTCTTCAAAGATATCGGCGCTGGCCTGAAAAATGTTGTTGGTGGAGAGTTGAGAGCGTATACTGAACTTCTCGGTGAATCAAGAGATGAAGCATTACAGAGAATGGTTGCCGAAGCCCAAGCAAGAGGAGGAAACGCGGTAGTCAACGTCAGATTTGCTACTTCTGCAGTGACTGCTGGTGCTGCCGAGTTATTTGCATATGGAACTGCTGTAAAACTCGAATGAGGTGATATTTTGGCAATTGAAGCACTCATAACAGTCTTAGCGTTTTTTGGTATCGCGGTTGTCCCAATTCTATTGATTATTATCGCTGGCCTCGTAGGTGGACAAATTATGAAATCGATGCAAAATAAACTCACTGAACGTGAGCAGGAAATCATTCAGAAATACGGAAAAGATACACTTTCAAGCCTCAGCATGACGGCAAAAAGAGAAGTCAGTGAAACTGGAATCGTCATGGCAAGTTTGGTGGTTGGACCAAATTATTGGCAACAATTTGTCTCAAAAATTCAGAGCCTTTTCGGAGGCACTCTCAATTATTACGACCAAGTAATCGCCCTTGGTCGAAACGAAGCAATGCAACGATTGAGAGAAGCAGCAGATACCGCTGGCTGGGATGAAGTGGTTAATGTGAGACTCGAGACATCAAAACTAACCCCGATGGTGTCGAATAAAGAAAGTAACAAAGCCATGGAATTATTCGCGTATGGAACAGGAATCAGATACTCCTGAATCCATAATTCAGTGCTAAACTGCATCTTGCAAAACTAACTGTCTGCTATTGCAACAATTCAAGACAAAAGTGGTGGTCGGAAAGTTATCCGACGCAGCCCCAATGTGGAATCTGAAGTTAGGAGTCGAGTAAGATGCAGAGCGCACCGATAACCCAAATTGAGCCAAAAATCGCTGCACGTCTAGCCAAACAGAGTTACCACTTAGTCGGCGAACACGGTGGAGTGAAGGTTTGCCATTGGACTAAACAGAGCCTGATTGCCGATCGTTCCTGCTACAAGGGGACATTCTACGGAATTGAGAGTCATGGCTGTATGCAGATGGCACCAAACGTCGATACCTGTAATCTCGCTTGTACATACTGTTGGAGGGAGCCACATTCAGACACTCTTACCAAAATTGATGATGATCCTTACGAATTGTTTCTTCAGAGCGTCAGAGCTCATCGCCGCTTGATTACTGGATTTGGTGGGCATCCTAGCGTTCCACGTGAAAAATGGCAGGATGCCCAAGATCCGAAACACGTCGCTATTTCACTGAACGGCGAACCGACTCTTTACTCGCGGCTCGCCGAATTCCTCGACATTTGTCATCAACATGGAGTCTCTACATTCCTAGTGACAAATGGTTCGTTACCGAAAGTAATCGAGAAGTTGGATACGTTGCCAACACAATTGTATGTAAGTGTGGATGCACCGAATGAAGAAATATTCAATCGTCTTTGCAAACCAAAATTTGACACAGCCGCATTTTCAAAACTTGAAGAAACCCTTGCATTATTACCATCCTTAGACACTCGCACCGTCTGTCGCCACACACTAATCAAAGGTGAATCTCTTGGCCATGTCAAAGATTATGCACGTCTCGACAACATCGCCGATCCAGATTTTATCGAAGCAAAAGGCTATGTTTATGTCGGCAATTCTCAAGCGAATCATACAATCGAGAATATGCCGTATCACGATGATATCATGAATTTCTCACACCAACTCGCACCATTGGTCGACCGAGAGGTTTTGTCGGATAGGTCAGAGAGTCGAGTCGCATTAATTGGTAGAGAAATGATTCCAATTACATTACCAGAAAAGGTTAGAGATTTTCCAAAAGATTTGGGTATTGCTAAGCCGCAAAACTTCTCACTACCGATTACAAATTTGTGAAATTATCACAATTATCGTTTTGGGCGACTCGAACCGCAATCAGGGCATTGTTTTTCTTGAGTTGAACCATACTCGTGATCACAAGCGGGACAGTTGGCTACGTATATTCGGTGATTTCCTGCAGCAGCGGTTGCTTTTGCAGCTTGTGAGACTAGTGTGATTCGACCGGGTTCAATCAACTCGACAGCGTATCTGCCGGGTCCGCCGAGTTTGAGTAAGATATCCGGCGGAAATGAAACTGTTCCAATATCATCGAGGATTAACTCACGATTTTGAATCAAATCATTGACTTCAATTCCTTCACCATGCTGAGCGACAAAACGACCATCTCGCAATTCAAGCGAGCGGTCGGAAAAATCGGCTACATCGTGACTGTGAGTAACAATGAGGAAGGCGACGTCTTCTTCCTTGTGTAATTCACGGAATAAATCTAGAACACTCTGCGAAGTGAATGGATCTAGAGATCCTGTCGGCTCATCTGCCAGTATTAACTTCGGTTTTGTTATCAGGGCGCGAGCGATAGCAATACGCTGCTGTTCTCCACCTGACAATTGCTCAGGTAAGGCCTTCATGCGTGAGGTCATTCCAAGCCGCTCAAGAACTGCAACAGCCTGACGCTTCGCCTCTGGCGCAGGAATACCTGCATGCCTCAACGGCTGCATCACATTGTCGAGTCCAGATAAATCCGGCAAAAGGTTGCCTTCTTGGAAAATGAATGACACCGTCGAGCGACGGTGCTCAACCAAATCAGCACCTTCCAATTTTGTCATGTCGCTACCATCGAGGAAAACCCGCCCTGCTGTAGGTGTCATCAACCCACCAAGCGATTTCAGTAATGTGGATTTACCAGAACCAGATGGTCCGATAACAGCAACCGCCTCACCTTGCTCGACCTTGACTGAAAGCCCGCGTAATGCTACAACATTGCCTTCTTCTGCTTTCGATTCATAGACGTGATACAGTGAATCAGCTTCGAGAATATATGATTTTTCGTCCATCTTCACTCCCCCTTCAGAACTGTTGCAAGATCCGCTCCAATTGCCTTTCTAGTTGTGAAAAATAAGGCGATTACAACAGTAGATAATACAACTAATCCAACTTTAATCAATTCGATAATCGGCCAAACTAATTCTCTTCTAATTTCATTGGTTGAGCCACCGAATGCTTGGAATATTATTCCAAAAATATTGAACATATCATTGAAAATATAAGTTATTCCGACACCGAGGATTCCACCAAGAATCATTGAAACGATGGTAATAGACAGAATTTCAAAAAGCACCAATCTCATTACTTGATTTGGACTTGCTCCAATTGCTTGTAAGATGCTTAATTCTTTACGGCGTTGGCTCAAAACAAGACTCAAGAAAACGAATGAAGATGCTACTGCTGCCACCGCCGAAACAATGAACTGAAGACTTAACAAACCTGGAGTTCCATATACCAACCCACCGTTCTTTTCGACATATTCATGGGCAGATTTCCAGTCTAAAACTTCAGAAATCGCACTATTTGTTGAAAGTGTTAGCCCGATATCTTTGAGGATTTCTCCCTTTCGAAGTTCCTTGTCATCACCTAAGTCAAAGAACCAAATTGTAGAACGGATATTTGTATTATCGGGAGCAGCTCCATCTAACCAATCTATCCAAGTTTGCTCACCTATGAAAATCACGTTGTCTGAAGAACTTGCTACGAATCCAGGAACCCAATTGTGCTTACCTATTGTCGTCAAGCTCATTTGCTTGATTTCACCTGTTATGAAATTGGTTTGATTCATCATCAAGGTATCCCTATCTCTGAGTCTTAATGACTCTTGAGCTGAATCACCGTGAGTCATAAATCCAGATTGGCCAATCAAATTGAAAGCCTCATCAAGAGAAGCTTTTGGTAGAGCTTGATTATCCCACAACAAGATATCTTGTGATTCATCAGGAATTACCCACACCTCGATGTAATTTTCATCATCACCTGCTGGATTCGCATAGAATTTTTGGATTTGAGTTGCTTCTATTGTTAGCGAATTCAGTGTTTTCTTCGATGTGGGAAGTGAATTGTAAGTATCGGTCACGATACTGATCGCAACTTCTTCTGTGATCGCTTGGGTGAAGGTGATTTGTAAGTCAGAACCAACCGATTGATCGGCTGTTTTTTCATCGACTAGAGTTCCGGTATATCCTTGCACGGCAGCCATCGTAACAATTGACAATGTCAGTACGATAATGAGAGCAAGACGTCCTACTCCTTCAGCTGATCCTGAACCCGATAACCCTCGTCGAACATCCTTCAATAATGGAGTTCGCCCGAACATAAATTGCATTATTGCTGGCCCATAAGCACCAAGGCGAGCTAATACAAGCGCTCCACCAATCCATAGGAGGAATGGGCCGAAAATTGCTAGAAGCGCATCAAGAATCACATTCGAAATTATTCCTTTACCAGAATTGAAATCAGCGAATTGTGACCAATCTTCGCCGATCGAATCGAATAATGCAATGATTCCAAGTAAGAAAGTCACCCAATGCAACCAGTATTTTGGTTCCTTCTTGGTTGCAACATTTGCCACACCTTCACTAATTTCGCTATTTACAAATTCCTTTGTTCGTGAATAACCAAAAGCCATCGCAATTCCAATTGTGATTACTCCGGTTGTTATTGTCGCTGCAAACGAGAGGGTTGGCTGCGCACTGAAACCATCCAATTCGAATGACATAAAACCGACAGCGGAGAGAATCATCGGCACAGCCGCAAGTGCCAGCAAGTATCCTACAAGCCAGGCAAAGAAGGAAATTACCCCCATCTCAGCCAATACCATTCTCGAAAGGCTGGCGGATGAACCACCCATCACACGATGAATAGAAACTTCTCGGCGGCGTTGTTCAAGTGATAGGAGAAGACCATAGATTAGAACTACGACAGAGAGGAAAATGATTGGAATCATGACTATATAATCAAATGTTTGAACGAAAATTAGCATGATATTCAAGAATGCTAACAACGAGCTATCCATATCGGTCGCTCGCAAATTGATACCGTCATAATCCGCTCCTTCGATATCAGATGCCCACTCCTTTAGTTGAGTTTCAACTTCAGAAATACTGTTAGTTGGAAGGTCGCCACGATCTGAAGCTACAGCCAAATATGCATGATCTCCATCGATAATATTGGATTGTTCAATCCCGCTGACTAATTCCCAAGGAAGATAAACAGGATGGTTGGTAATCAGTGGACTGCTCCCCACTCTATCATCATAAATTGCTGATATTGTGATGTTTTCAAGGGTGATTGTTATGCGGCAATATTCCTTGCCAATGAAATTAATCATTTCCCCTTGATCTGAATTTATTGCACATTTATCGAGTTCTGAGTCAGCATATGTGAATTTAAGAAATTCAATGGTATCTCCAACCTCGACTCCACCAGCTGATGCAAGTTTTGCAGGAATTACTGCGCTACGATTTGTCACTGCCTCCGAACCAGAAGTTGGCCAAGCACCGGAAATTGTTCTGCGGTCATGACGCTCGAGTAGAAGACCATCATAACCCGATTCTCCAATTAGGCGAATACCTCGGAAACCTCGGTTTGGAGGACCATCATCTTCGGACGAAGCGAAACTAATATCGATACCATCCCAAGAACCATCTGATGAATTGAGTTCTACCAATTCCAAAGGTTGGGCTTGAGCTTGTCTCTCACTGAACCACCCTGCACCATGAGTCGATTGACGGCCGGCGGTAATCGTACAATCTGCCATTCCATCAATAGCGAGAATTTGCTCACAGAATGATTCGAATTCCGTCGGATCTGATGTTCGGTCTTCAGCACCAGGATTGCTCCATAATTCAACACGATAATCATATTCTTCTCCCTCGAGACCTTCTTCGAAGAATGAAGTCATCAATCCTGAGCCATAGGCAAGAACAGTGGTGATGACGAGGCTTGCAAGGAATACACCGGTGAATACCGCTGCTCCTCGTGCACGGCCTCTCCAGGCACTAAATACAGCAATTCTAGCCGAATCAGGCAAGGAAGCAATCCGATCCTTTAATTCCATCAAGTCTCACCTCCTGCACTTTCTTTTTGGTCAATATCTACAGCTTTACCCCAAGCTTCCTTGATGTCAGAAGCAGCGACTTTGCCATCTCTCAATAGCAGCATTCTGTTTGCTTTGGCCGCAAGATTTGGATCGTGAGTCACCATCAAAATTGAGATTCCTTCTTTTTCGCACAGTTCATGGAATAATTGCAATAATTCTTCACCCGACTTAATGTCAAGATTGCCAGTTGGCTCGTCTGCCAATAACAGTGGACGAGAGCCAGCAATCGCTCGTGCAATCGCAACTCGTTGACGTTGCCCACCTGAAAGTTCGTCGGGCTTGTGAGTAGATCTATCTCCTAATCCGACCTTATCAAGTGCGGATTGGGCACCGGCTTCGGCTTCGTCGCTTGGAACCCCAGATAATTCAAGTGCAAGAGCGACGTTATCCTTCGCAGAAAGATGATCGAGAAGATGGAAATCTTGGAAAATCCAACCGACTCCTCGGCGGCGCAAGTCTACGAGTTTCTTTGGATGAGCCATTCCGTAGTTAAATTCGGCTAGGGAGATTGAGCCGGAGTCGGCCTCTAGGAGCCCCCCAATAATATTCAGAAGAGTCGATTTGCCACAACCGGATGGACCCATCAGTGCTACGAGTTCACCTGGTTGAATCTCCATGTCGATTCCTTGTAATACTTCGAGACGAGTAACGCCTGAACCGAAGCCTCGATTGAGATTACTAACTCGTAACACAGAAGAAACCGGCATAAATTTTTTTTTAATAATGGTGGTATCCTTGTTTGTACTAAATATCTTCACCAATCGCTAAATTATAAGCTACAGCTAGAGATTTTCCTTGTGCTTTAGGGCTCAAATTTTTCTTCACATATTCGATAAGTTCGTCATCGGGAATCCTCTCCACTCTCCCTGCCCTAACCCACTCTGCATGGATTGATTCAATTGCATCACACCAGGCTCTAATTTCGTTTGAAGGAACAAGACAACGCGTTGGAATAATTTCATTGTGTGCTGATTTATCTGCTGCCAAAACTGGGCACCCTGCTGCCATCGCTTCTGCTGGAGGATAACCGAAGCCTTCTGAGATACTGGGAAAAAGCAATGCTTCGGCATGTTGGAAGGCTGCAGCGAGTTCCTCATCGCTGAGTTTAACCTCGCTGCCTACATGAATAATATTGATGTCATCAGAAATCTTAGCAGGAAGACCGTCGAGTATTTCTTCGACAAAATCGAGGCGCTTCCGCGGCTCGTTACTACCGACTGTAAGCAGAAGAATTTTCGAATCATCGTCACCATAATTGGTAAGCAATTCACGTGGTTGAGGATTCGATTCCGGATTCCAATAATCGACATCTACCTGATGTCGAACCAAAGCGGTTGGAATCCCCGGAAATTCTCGTTTTACCTCGCGCTGAGTCATTTCAGAAATACAAATCAGTAAATCCGCGCGAGCAAGTCCAGCCCGTAATTTTGACAAATCGACTCTTCGAATTATTCCCGGGCTCATATCTCCAACTGTAATCTCACCTTCTGCCGATTTAATTTTGCGAGGAGATAAATGAAACAAATCATGAACTGTAACAATGACAGGAATCGGGCTATTCTTGGGTACAAGATGAGCCTGTTCTTGATCGGTAATATGCAATAAATCAGCATCCGTCGAGGCTGCTTTATCAGAAATCACTGACGGATGCTTCCACCACCGAGTAGAGAGACGCGACCACCCACTCAATCGTTGAGCGTGGTCGATTTCACCGGCTTTTGTCCAATCTGAAACGAGCGCACGCTCCAATATTGAGGCCACGGCAGCATGCGCTCGGCCCAGCCCTGTGCTCGACGATAAGGCCGTGCCACGAGCGAGAAGAACCCTGTGAACCACGTGTGCGACAAGGCGTATGTGCCTTAAACGCGGGCGGGTGATGGGCAACCAGATGAACGGTTTACCCGAGCCAGAGTCGGCGGCGCTACCACATCTGCTCGTCGCCAAGGGAAGCTTTGCTACGATGGGTGGTGCCGAGCGCGATTTGCTGCGGAATTTACCTGCACTCGAAAAGATTTTTTCAGTAAAAGTAGCAACTTTACATCCAGTTCCTGAACTTGTAGAATTATGCCAAAAACTCGAGGTTCAACTTTTCTCACCAAAGGATAATTGGATAGTTCCAACAAACTCTTGGTCAATCATTTTTGATACATCAAGAGATTCAGCAAAAAATGCTTGGAAATCTTGCAAAGGATTAGTAGAAGAAATTGAAAATACCGATGGGATTCACATTGTAAGCGGAGATGGTTCCTTAGCTTTATTGGACATAATCCCAGATCATGTTTCAACCCACTTACATCTCCTCGAACCTCATAGAGGATTGCACGAAGACGTGCTCCATCGTGACCTAAATGGGCGTCCAAAACGTAATTTGAAACTGACTAAACTCGCTCTCAATTACGCCCGCAGACGTGATAAATCTGCTATCCAAAAATTAGCCAAAAGGAAAAAATCGGCAATTTCGGCCAATTCAAACTTCACAGCAGGCCGAATTGCCGAAGTCTATCGAGTAAACTCCAATGTACTTTGGCCGAGCGTCGACATCTCTGAATTTCCACCCGAAGCTGGCTCGGATGAACCTGAGAGTTTTGATAAAATATCGAAACCATATGCTGTCAATATCGGCAGAGCCAGTTGGGTTAAAGGAACTCTTCAAGCGATTCAGGCTGTTTCTCGCACCGGCATCGGTTTGGTTCATATCGGCGGTGCGAGCGAAGAAGATGCAAAAATAATGAGGGATTTTGCTAAAAGCAATACTGTCAAACTTTGGATTGCCCCCCGGCTATCATCTCCTGAATTAGCAGGTCTAATTCGTGGAGCAGATGCTGTGATTAGTCTTGCAATCAACGAGCCATTTGGCTTGACACCAATCGAGGCTTTCTCGATTGGTACTCCAGCAATTTTCGTCGATGAAGGTGGTTTCAAAGATACTATTGAAAATCAGGTCAGTGGGCAATTGGTTCCTCGATCAGATTATTCATCTTGGTACGACATATTGACGAATCTTAATGCTGAACAAAAAACCGCCTGGACAAATGCTGGTAGAACGAAAATTGCCGAATTAAATTTGAGCCCAGAGGCTCACGCGAGACGAATTAAAGAATCATTTGATTTGCTCAAAAATGTTGAATGATTCTCATCATTTTTCCCTAAATTCGCATAATAACTCTACGAGTTACAAAAAAACATGAATGCGAACCATTCATATTTGTTGTATTATGCGTTATCTGTCATGCTCGAAGATAGTGACCAGCCTATGCCTCAGACAAAAAATGCACTTGCACTAGGAATAGCATTCATCCTTATTGCAAGTATTGTACTTGGTTCAGGAACACTTGGACAGGAAAGTAATGACTTGCGAACCGATGAAAATACCGATACTAATAGTGAGGATGCAGCAACGAATTCACTTACTGGTGTGGCTGATTCCAATATGCGAGATGGAATAGCAACAATGGATTTCGCTGTAGATCCTGACAGTGCTTGGATAGATTGTGTTCCTCGGGCAAACAATCTCAACTTCGCTGGTGAATGGACGGTAGATAATATTCCAGTGGATTTCAATCCTGTAGGTGAGGAACCACGTGCAACCGGTTTGCAAACAATGCAAAGCAGACCCGGCAATTCAGAGACTGGGACTGCTGACAATGATGCAAATGAAAGGCCAACCGATGTTACGATTAGGCCTATGCCTGCCGATTTTGATTTCAATGATATGGGCGAAGATTGTGCCTCATTCGGTCAAGGCATGGGAATGGGCTTCGGATTAGATTCTGGAATGGGTGAATTAGTTTCTCAAATGTGCAACCTATTCATCGAGGATGCTTTCATTTCCGGTCTCGGAGAAGGTGTTGAACTTCACGAAGATGGAACTATGACAATCACTACTATTGACGGCGATGCAATCGTTGTCGAGGAACTCTCGGCCGCTGCGGTCGAAGAACTCTCTGGCGGCCTCTATGCCCTCGTCGATTCCTGTAACATGATGATGATGTTAATGATGAATGGTATGGGTCAAGGTATGCCTGGTATGGGTCAAGGTATGCCTGGTATGGGTAATGGTGGATTCGGCCACGGTAATCATGGGGGAGATTGTTTCCCTATCAATCCTAACTTCAACGATGAAGGGCCAGTAGACGAAGAACCACGTGCAACT